>OFMI01000160.1_pt1 | contig 65255 bp, 58 predicted proteins | sample 1541741 | NCBI WGS metagenome assembly OFMI01 (sample SAMN04209219, study PRJEB22552) | human gut metagenome | biome: gut; material: feces | host: Homo sapiens | place: USA: Oklahoma | reverse complement strand
AAGCTTTTCCTTTTCCACCTGCATAGCAGGTGGTTGTCTTTGTTGCAAACAAAACTAAAGCCACCGTTAATTCGGTGGCTTGTTTAATGATTTATTCAATTAAATTTTAAAATATATATATTCACAATATTTATCTAATCATAATTTTAAAATCATTTATTTTTTTATTACAGATTATTAAACAAAACTTATTATTCCAAGTCAAGCGGAATTTTTGTATCAAACTCTATTCCGCATACTTTATTTTTAATTTTTTTATTTCGTTCATTTGTTCCCCAAGTAGAAATATTGCTTATACAATCACAGATAAAAGCAGAATAATAATATTTCTTATGTTTTTCCGTATTTTAAAAAGAATAATTTTTTTATTTGACTGTTTTTTTATCTATAATTGCATTTCTTAATTCAAAAACAGAAAGTAAATTATCATTTTCATCCGTAAAACAGCAGTTAAATGACGGGTCTAAAACAACAAACTTTTTTTGTTCTTTAGAATAAATATGAACAACAAAATGTACTCCGTTATTTTCAGAACGCAGAAGTATAGGAAGTGCCTTAATGCCGTAAGCAATCAAAACATCCGTTAAAACTAATGCTTTAAATCTGCAATTTAGGGCATAGGCAAATGACTTATCAAACGAATATTTTAAAATATCCAAAGTATTGTCAGGCAAAACATTTGAAGTTGCTCCGCAATAATGAGTATGTTGAGTTAAATAATTCATAATATTCAATGAATTTTCTATATCCGTTAAATTGTAATTATAAGGAAAAGCATACTCTTTTTTTATTGTTTCATATTCTTCAAGATTAGTGAAAAAATTTTTTATTTCAAAATCTTTCACTGCATATTTATCTATAATTTTTGTATCTAGAGGAATATATTTTTTATCTTCAATTTTTTCATCATACTCATTGGGGTTAATAATAGATAATTTTCTTAATCTAAATTTAAAGAAAACTCGTTTTATTTTGAAGATAAGATTCATATTCAACACCCCACTTGCACATTTTTTTACTCATCGTCCGACGAAAGTTTAAGCACTGCCATAAACGCCTCTTGAGGGACTTCAACAGAGCCGAATTTACGCATTCGTTTTTTACCCTCTTTTTGTTTTTCAAGAAGTTTTTTCTTTCTCGAAACGTCGCCGCCGTAACACTTTGCAAGAACATCTTTTCGCATTGCTTTGACGGTTTCTCGTGCTATAACCTTACTGCCGATTGCAACTTGAATGGGAATTTCAAAAAGTTGTCTCGGAATATGCTCTTTCAATTTTTCTGCTATTCTTCTTGCTCTCGGATACGCCTTGTCTGAATGGACAATAAAACTCAAAGCGTCGATTGTATCGCCGTTTAAAAGAACATCTATTTTAACAAGATTGCTCTTTCTGTAATCGCTGATTTCGTAATCGAAAGACGCATATCCTCGAGTTCTTGATTTAAGGCAATCAAAAAAATCATATATTATTTCATTGAGCGGTAATTCATAATGAATATCTACACGGTCGGTTGTAATGTAGTGCATATCTTTAAACACACCACGCCTTTCCTGACACATATCCATTACGGTGCCGACAAAATCTGACGGAGCATAAATATGAGCGTTTGTGAAAGGTTCTTCGCAAAAATCTATATTTGCAGGGTCGGGATAATTTGTAGGATTGTCAATTTCCACAACGCTTCCGTCAGTCAAATGAATTTTATAAACTACACTCGGAACGGTTGTGATTAACTCAAGTCCATACTCTCTTTCAAGTCTTTCTTCAATAATTTCAAGATGCAAAAGACCTAAAAATCCACATCTAAAGCCAAAACCCAAAGCACCCGATGTTTCAGGCTCAAATGAAAGAGATGCGTCGTTTAACTGTAATTTTTCAAGTGCTTCTCTCAAATTTTCATAGTCTGCACCGTCAGCCGGATACACACCGCAGAAAACCATAGGGTTTACTTTTCTGTAACCCGGCAACGCCTCTTCGGCAGGATTTTCTGCAGTAGTTACAGTGTCGCCCACTCGAGCGTCGGAAACATTTTTTATAGATGCTGTGATATAACCTACTTCTCCTGCGCAAAGTTCTTTGCACGGCTCAAGCGACCTTGCTCGCATATAGCCGACTTCAACAACTGTAAACTCTGCACCTGTTGCCATCATTCGCATCGTGTCGCCTGCCTTGATTTTGCCGTCTTTAATTCTTACATATACAATAACGCCTTTGTAACTGTCATACACCGAGTCAAAAACAAGTGCTTTTAAAGGTTTATCGGCATCGCCCTCAGGCGCCCTGATTTCATTTACGATTGCCTCAAGCACTTCGCCTACATTTTCACCTGTTTTGGCACTTACACGAGGTGCATCCAAGCAAGGTATGCCTATGACATCTTCTACTTCTTCTGCAACTCTTTCAGGGTCTGCCGCCGGCAAATCTATTTTATTTATAATAGGAATTATATCAAGGTCATGGTCAAGTGCAAGATATGTGTTGGCAAGTGTTTGTGCTTCTACGCCCTGTGACGCATCGACAATAAGAATTGCACCTTCACAAGCCGCCAAACTTCTTGACACCTCATAGTTAAAGTCAACATGTCCGGGTGTATCAATCAAATTGAACTCATATTCTTCGCCGTTTTTTGCAACATAGTTAAGTTTTACGGCGTGTGCTTTGATTGTGATACCTCTTTCTCGCTCAAGATCCATATCGTCAAGTAACTGTGCCTGCATATCTCTTTGAGAAACAGAACTTGTAAGTTCAAGAAGTCTGTCTGCAAGAGTTGACTTACCATGATCTATATGAGCAATTATAGAAAAATTTCGTATATTATTTTTATTCACAGACAAGATTACACCTCATAGTATAAAATTTCTTATATTATATTTTAATTACTAAAAAAACTCAAGATTTAATTTTCAAAATTTTTTGAAGGTATTCTTTGAGCGATTCCTTTCTGTTTTTATACTTTCTGAACATATTTTTAAAATAGTAAAAAAGTAAAAGATACGGTTTTTCATTTAAAACAGGGTAAACTGCTTTCATAAAACTTTTTTTAGGAAACAACTTTCTTAACAAGTACTTGAATTTTGAGCCGTTGTAGAAAGTCATGGCATTTGCTTTTGTGCCTGCTTCTCCACCGCCGAAAGTACCGCTTTCCATAATAGATGAGAAAATAAACAACTGCCTGTCCGTCAAATCTTTTCCGCTGAACAAACTTTCTGCCAATTCTTCCGTCACGGACTGAAAATCTTTAAGTTCCAAACTCACAAGTTCATTATTTACATAATCCCAGTCCATAGAATTTTTAAACTTACGCAAAAAAACATAATCATCAGTTAAAAACCGTACTCCGCATCCGCCTCTTGCATAGTGCCGATTGAAATGGTCAACCATCGCTATATAAAAATCTTCATTTTTTAATTTGTATCCGAAATTGCTGTTTTCGCACTTTTCTGCACGGTCAAAAGTTTTTTCAAAATAGTCAAATCTGTCATTGTCACGGTCAACTAAATGATAGTGTATTTCAAAATGCGCTATCGGACTTTTTTGAAATGAAATATCGTGCAGTCTGCTGTCGAAAGGCTCACTTTCATATCCGAGAGAATTAAGCAATGAAGTAATTTCTTCCAACTTTCCGAGTTCTACTAAAATATCGTTGTCTGCCATTTGACGCATGGCAGGATGAGGATAGTAGTTTTTTAAAACAGAGCCTTTTAAAAGCATATATTTAAAACCGTTTTTTTCAAAAGCATTTACTATCTCGTTTCGCTGAACATCGTACGTTTTTTCAGTAACAAGTGCGTTAAACTTGTATTTTTGCCACTTGTACAAAACATCTTCGGGAACAGAGTCAATTTTTTCAACAGTTTCGTAAAGCATATCTTCAATCATATGGCTTTTGCATACTTTTAAAACTTCGTTCCAATCCGTATCGTTCGGAACATTTTCAATTTTTTCGTCGTTCAAAGCCGAACGCAACAAATCAATTATAAAGCGATAGAGTTGTTCGTTTTCAATACTCATAAATCAATCCTCAATAAAACCTATTTCATCAAGTTTTTCGACAACTTCTTTAATATCAGCCATAGCCACAGACTTCTCAACATCGTACTTCTTAACAAACTCATCTGCAATCTGCTCAAGCGTTGTACCTTTTTCAAGCATTTCCAAAATGATTTTTGACGAGTCGTTGCACCTAATCATATTGTTTGTGCCTTGACCGATAGTATCTATGAGCATAGCAAAATTTTCATTTCCTATTTTTCTTATAAAAAAATTACCTTTTAATTTCATTTTAATACCTCAAATAAATTATTTAAAAACCGACAGAAACTGTACGGCAAAATATAAAACCTCAAAATCAATTATATTTCATTATTTTAACATATTTCTTTTCATTTTTCATTAAAAAATTTAAAACTGTAAATATATTTTTCAAAAAAACAACAAAAAAGAGAAAACAAAATTGTTATCTCTTTTTTCTGTAATAGTATATTTATTTATAATTTACAACTTGTTTAGTCTTTTCTATTTTGTTATCTGCATAGTCAACAACATCTTTAATAACTATTTTTTGAACATAGGAAATAATCATTGCCATATAATTATAATCGGGCAATCCATTTTTAATTGGAAGCATTATACTTAAAGCATCTGCATCCTTCGCATAAAAATTTTTGCCATAGTTAAATTCTCCTGTATAAGCGGCTTTATGAATTGCAGAGGTAATGAAAATAGAAGCTAATTTAGGGACATTTTCTGTATGAACAACTGCCACATGATCATCTGCTCCATATTTATAATTTCTATATTTAGCTGATCCAAACATATCAATAGTTGTTGTATTTTCGTTAAACACTTCAACTTTATTACCAATATAAGCCGATACACCTTCATCTGTTTCACCAGCAGTTACAAATGGTAAATTACCAGCAATTCTATCAGCACTCTTTAATCGTTTTCCTCGTGTTGCATTTCCAAATAAATCTTTTAAATTAAATTTACCCCACTCAACTTTATCAAACCAATTCAACAAATTGATTTCATCTAAAGTCAATTCATAATCATCTAAGCCACTAGCTTGTAAATAAGCTTCCAGTTCAGCGACACGCTGAGCTTCCAGTTCAGCGACAAAGGACTCCATAAATTCAAAATCTATTTCATTGCTTTTTGTTGGCAACATTATAAGCTCATGTTTTATCTTATTCCAGCCAGATTTATTAGCCCAGTGATATTTAGAATAAACCTTATTTAAAGCTGTTGTAATAAAATAATGAATATTTTTTATATTAACATCATCTTTAAATTGAAAAGCATAGCTATCTTGTAAAATAGTAAATTCATTAGGTTGATAAAACGCCTTTCCAAATCCATTTGCTGTCGCCGAGAATACATTTTTTAAAATAGTTGCGTTATCTTTAGAAATAAATTTACCAATTTGATTATTAGTTATTATAGCTGTTGTTGCTGGTAAATCTCCGGTTTTATTTTTCGATACATTATTAGTGTCTATTTTTTCAAACAAATCTCCAATTTTATACTCGCCCCACTCAACACTCGCTAGTTTTTCATTGAGTGAGGCATTTATTTTTTTGAGCGTTCGTTCTCCTTGGTATCATTCTTAAGAAGGTTTGATACTTCCCAAGCCAAATAATCACTGACAGTTTTTTTAAAATCTTCCAGAGTCGGCTTTGTATCTATCGGTGCAGATTGATTCCAGTCAACACCGCTGTCTTTATCAATATGTCCTTCGTAATATTCTTTTTCCGTTAGATAGTGTAATTTGCCTTTTCCAAAGCGCACTAAATCTGCTACTTCTTGATAGCGTTCTTTAGCATGATCTGTATCTCTTAAATTATTACTTGCTTTCTTACGATTTGTTCTTGTATATCCATCGCTTGTAAAATCAATGAACTTAACAATTTCATCATTCTGATGAGCTTCTCTTACTCTAAATACATAGATGTATGTTTGTACGCTTGATTTACCAATAAATAAATCTATTGGCATTTTGATGCTTGCGATTAAAGTATTATTTTTTAATATGCGTTTATTGATTTCTTTAGCCTTACCGCTGCCGGCTGAACTTTGAATAATAATTGCCGCATATCCTTTTTCCATCATCGAAAGTGCTTTTTCTACAAAAGCCATTCCACATCCTTCAGCAGAATATGGAGGATTCAAAATAAAAACATCGGCAGGGAATTTTTCATCCGTATTACCAAATCCATAATGTCCATTAAAATCATTTAATGAGTCTTTATTTAAGATATTAGAACTGCCATCACCCATTAAAATCATATTTAAAATAGCTAACATATAAACACTGGGAAGTATTTCCAGACCAAGCAATTGAGTTGCTTTAATTTTTACTTCTTTTTTCATCAATTCATCGGGTGATTTAATCTTATTCTTTGCATCTAATAGCATTTCATTCATAGCGGCTATCAGCAGACCGGCTGAACCTGTTGCGAAGTCCCAAACATATGAATTCATATTCACTCTGGTTAATTTCACAAGTAGTTTAGCTACATAAGAAGGTGTTAATACAACATCATTTAGTTTATCTTGACTAAAACCTAACCAACTGTACATTTCATTAAATAATTTACCAGTAAAATCAGTAGTTAGACCTATCTTATAGTAAATACCTAAATCATCAACGATATTACTAAATACACGCTTTAATTGGCTCTCTCCATTAATTGCTCTGTTTAAATTTTCTGATAAAAGAGTATTTTTGAGTGTTCTAACAATCAAACTTTTCTTATCTCTGGGTAATTTCTTTTCTTCTAAGAAACTTTCAATTTTGCGAACTACAATATCACCATCACGATAACCTATTTCATTTGATGATTTTAAATCTGCTTTTTCAAGCGGAGATACTTTGCCTGAAATACCTAAAGTTGCAATAATGGTAGAAGCAACTAAATATACACGATCGCTTTCACTTAATCCTTTTTCATTTTTATAAATATCATTATTCAGTTTAACCAGACTGGCGTTTATTTCTTGTTCACGCTTTGTCTTTAATTCTTCTAATTCATCTGCTGATAGATGAATATTTCTAATCTTTTCAATGAATTTATCAAAATTTTCTTTTCTTAAAAATGATAAATCACTGTATTTATCTACTTCTTGACCGATACCAAAATTTTCTTTAGAAACATAGTAAACACCAATTTCTAATTGAACTTCACTATTACTATCTTTATAGCCGGTAACACCAATTGAAATAATATCGGTATAACTAGTGTAATGAAGTAATGCATTGGCATAGTGTACTGCACCATTTACTGCATAAGAATTGATATTCTTAAAGATTAACTCATTCTTTGAATTTCTATTGTCTACTTGTCCATTGTCATTTAATTTAACAAGTTTATTGGCATATCCTTTATATTCGATTAGAATTGGATATTTCTTCAAATTCTTATCTTCCAGCAGCAGCTTAGCATCCGGTCTATTACCGCCGGTGCCACCATTTTTTGAATAATACTCATTTAAAGCATTATCAATTTCTTTATTCAAACTTTCCTGTTCGAGTTTATAATCTAAACCATAATCTTTTAGCCAGCCATTCACTTTATCAGCTACTATCGGCTCTATAGATTGTACTTTTGCCATAATCTATATTCACTCCTTATTTCGTATTTTTATTTTATAATCTAAAAATATCTCAATGCTTCTTTAATTGCTTTTTTCATTAAGACAACTTAGTTGTTTACTATCTTTGTGCTTAGTCTTATTGTAATTATTTCTTTCTTTGATACCACATTTATCATTTACTTCATCAATATTCAAGCTGAAAACCTTTAAGTTATATTTTTCCAATATATATCTCTTAATTTCTTGATATGTAGCCTTACTTTCTGCACTTGTTAAATCAAACTCATCTAAGTCAAGTTTTACATTGATATGCTTCTTGACATTAAGTTTGAACAATAAACATACCATCCCGACATAAGATTTTTAGGCTATTTCCAAGTCTGTCGTTATCTACATAAAAGTATTGATTTTATTATTCTTTCATCTATGGTGTATATTCTGGTTGTGAAAATCCCAATTATGCTATTTTATAAAACTACGCTCTCACTTCAACAATTTCTAAAAGTAAGATTCTATTGTTTTTCCTTGTTGATCTTTCATATCATTGATTTTATTTTGAAGAATATCAAAATTACAGATTTCATCTCTAATATCGTTATCCTCTCTATAATCATTAATTATATCAGTCAGCGTTTTCCCTTTACCACCGTTTTTTACAGCAGTATTTACTCTTTTAATTTTACTGTCAAACGGCTCACAATTTTTATATCTAATTACTTCGTTTCTGAAATCAAATAAAGGTGTATCGGGCTTAGCATCCCATAAAATAATCAACCACATTATCGCATTATAAAGCTGCTTTGCAGTTTCATTCCAATTTTCATTATATAAATTTACAATGCCTCCATTGACACGTTCAGCTCTGTTATTTGCATGAATATTACCTGCAAGAGGATTAAAGAGAGGTAACCCTTTGTGATTAATTAGTTTTAAAAAATCCCTTGCTGCACACATTCCACACTGAATTATTTCCTTCTTACCATTGCTTTTACATTTAGCACTAAACACATAATATTCATCTTTAATAGTTGCTCCCGCATCACTATGTTTTTGTTGATTTGCTAATAGCCTACTATGTGCTTCCGGCTGAACTTCATAGTCTCTAACAATTCTTTGTCTTGTTTCATGTCCTCTACAATTCATTTTAATTCTCCTTCTGTTTGTTTTTGAACTATATTTTATTCTTTCCAAACACTGCTCTATCGTCTAAAACTTCCACACGGTTTCCGGATGCCATTTCAAGTTAATCTGCTTTATATTATTTTATGTCTTTTTTATAGTATAACATACCGATGCAAGAGTCTCAATAACAACTTGCGAATAACAAAAACACCTTGCATTTCTGCAAGGTGTCCGTTATCTGTCTATTTATCTTTTCTCACAAGTTTCACGACTGTCTCGACATGTTTTGTTCTTGGGAAAAGGTCAACGGCACAGGCCTTTTCAGCGATATAATTGAACTCTTCAAAGATTTTCAAATCTCTTGCAAGTGTTGACGGGTCGCAGGAGACATAGACAACCCTTTCGGGAGAAATACTGTCTATCAATTCTATTACTTCCCTTGCAGAGCCTTTTCTGGGAGGGTCAACAACAACTACATTCGGTTTTAACCCTTGTTTTTGCATTTGTTTTGCACCGTCAAAAGCGTCTGCACAAATAAAAACAGCATTGTCAATATTGTTTAATTCAGCATTTTGTTTTGCATTTTTAACAGCACTTTCAACAACCTCAATGCCGACTAAAGTTTTGACATTTTTTGCCATAGAAAGACCTATCGTTCCCGTACCGCAATACAAATCAAGCAAAACATCATCTTTTGAAACATTCGCAAAATCCTGTGCAATTTTATAAAGTTTTTCGCACTGTTCGTGATTTACCTGATAAAAAGAATTTGCAGAAATTCTGAATTTAACACCGCAAAGCACATCTGTAATATAATCATTTCCGTAAATAATTTTTGTTTTATCGGACAAAATGACATTTGTTTTTTGAGTGTTTATATTAAGGCAAAGGCTTTTGAGTTCAGGAACTTCAGTCTTAAATATATTCACAAGTTCATCTTGCATGGGAACGGTTTTACCGTTTATGACAAGGCACACCATCATTTCTCCGAGCGATGAACGGCGTAAATACAGATGCCTTACCAAACCTTTATGCGTCTTTTCATCGTAAGCACTGACTTTTGATATTTTTGTCCACTTTTCAAATGCTCTTATTCCTTTTTCAAACTCTTTACTTTGAAGAAGACAATTTTCAATAGGAATAATTCTATGGCTTTTATTTGCAAAAAAGCCTGTTTTCAAACCATTTTCGTACTGTGTAACAGGAAACTGAACTTTATTTCTGTAATGGAAAAGATTTTCGGCACCGTAAATTTTCTCAACTTTTAAGTCAATATTTCCTATTCTTTGAAATGCATCATTTACTCTCTGTTTTTTATACTCAAGTTCTGCGTCGTATGTAATATGTCTGAAATCACAACCGCCGCAACTTTTAAAATACGGGCAGTCAACTTCTGTTCTGTACAAAGACGGTGTAATGATTTTTACAGGTTTTGCGATACAATAATTTTTCTTGACCTTTATAATATGAGCAAGAACAACATCATCAGGAGCAACACCCGAAACAAAAACAGCCATATTGTTATAGTGTGCAATTCCGCTTCCTTCTGAAGTAAGTGACTCTATTTTTAACTCTATTTCATCGTTTTTCTTTAAAATATCCATAAACACTCACAAATTGATTAAAGTTTTTCAAGTTTAGCATAGTTTGCCATCATTTTCTTTGTGCCTGCTCTGTCAAAACTGATTTCAAGCAAAACATCATTGCCCATAGGTTTGGATGACAAAATAACACCTGTGCCGAAAGCATTGTGTCTGACTGCGTCTCCGACATTGTACTGTACTTTTGCCGTACTTGCAGTATTTTTAACCTGACCGAACTGCCAAGAGTTTGAACTCGACTTCTTTGCAGTTCCGATTGGAGTTGACTTTGCATAGGGATTGACTTTTTTCGGTGTACCGAAATGTGATTCTCCACTGAACATTTCTCTTTTATTCTGTAAAACTTCCGTAACTGATACAGGAATCTCTGCAAGAAATCTTGACGGTTGATTATACTGTGTTGAGCCGAAAAGCATTCTTCGTTTTGAATTAATCAAATAAAGTTTTTGTCTTGCTCTTGTTATACCGACATAGGCAAGTCTTCTTTCCTCTTCGCAACTTTCTTCTTCGGCAATACTTTGCATACCCGGAAATATCCCTTCCTCCATTCCCGGAATAAACACAACAGGGAACTCTAAACCTTTCGCCGAATGCAAAGTCATCATAACAACGCTGTCATCATCTTCGTTGTACGAGTCAATATCCGAAACAAGTGCAACATCTTCCAAAAATTCTTCAAGAGTAAAATCTTCCTGTTCCTCTTCGTATTTCACAAACATAGACGAAAGTTCCTGAATGTTCATTTTTCTGTCTTCGTATCTTTCAGGGTCTTCCTCGCTCAAGTACTGCAAATAGCCCGTTTTATCAAGCACTTCCTGAAGCAAGTCGCTCAAAGTCATATTGTTATTATAATAATCGTCGGAAATTTCGTTCATCATTGAAGTAAAGTTTTTAAGTTTACTTGACGCCCGTGAAATTTTCGCATATTCATCAGCGTGTTCACAAACTTCAAACAAACTGAGTTCCAAATGGGTAGCAATTTCCATAGCATGAGAAACAGTTGTTTCTCCTATTGCACGCTTCGGAACATTTATAATTCTTTGAAGTCTTACATTGTCATTTTTATTATTTATAACAGACAGATAAGAAACAATATCTTTAATTTCTTTTCTGTCAAAGAAACGCATACCGCCTATAACTTTATTCGGTATTCCGCTTTTTGTAAGTGAAAGTTCAATATTTCTCGACTGCGCATTCATTCTGAAAAGTATTGCGTGGTCGCTAAACTTCATACCGTTTTTCACATTTTTTTCTATCTCGTCAACAATAAATCTCGACTCGTCGTTTTCGTCGGAAGAAGTATATAAAACAACTTTATCGCCTTTTCCCGAATCTGTAAACAAACGCTTGCCTTTTCTGTTTTTATTGTTTGATATTACTCCGTTTGCGGCATCCAAAACATTTTGCGTACTTCTGTAATTCTGTTCAAGTCTTATCACACAGGCATTTTCATACTCATCTTCAAAATTAAGTATATTTTGTATGGTAGCACCTCTGAACCTGTAAATTGACTGGTCATCGTCTCCGACAACGCAAATATTTTTGTATCCGCCTGCAAGAAGCGAAGTCAGGACATATTGAGCATGGTTAGTATCCTGATACTCATCAACCATTACATACTTAAACTGCTTTTGATAAAGTTCCAACACATCATCATTTTCTCTTAAAAGTTTAACAGTGTTGAAAATAATATCATCAAAATCCATTGCGTCGCTTTTTTTGAGTTCTTTTTGGTAAAGTTCATAGCAATCTGCTATTTTTGCCAATCTGAAATCACCGAATGCACTTTGCTTATATTCTTCAAAATCTACCAAACTGTCTTTTGCCTTGCTGATTTCTGACAAAATCGCCTTATAACTTAAATATTTATCTTCAATTTCCAACTGTTTTTGGCATCTTTTAATGACTCTTTTAGAATCGTCTGTATCGTAAATGGTAAAATGATTTGAATATCCCAAACGGTCGGCAAATCTTCTTAAAATTCTTGAACAGCAAGAATGGAAAGTATATGCCCAAATTGACTCTGCCTCTTCGCCTATTGCTTTTGTAAGTCTTTCTCTGATTTCGCCTGCTGCTTTATTTGTAAAAGTGATGGCAAGCACCTGCCAAGGAAGTGCATAGCCGTCTTCAATAATATGCTGAACTCTGTTTACAAGAACAGTCGTTTTACCCGAACCCGCACCTGCTAAAATAAGCAAAGGTCCTTCGGTAGTTTCGACAGCTTTTTTTTGCATTTCATTTAACGCCATATTTTCTCCTCAAACACAATATTATTTCTTAATATTTAATAAAAGGGCGTATTTCCTACGCCCTTTGGTTTTATTGTTTTTGTTTTATTATTTAATGATTGTAAGCAATACGCCTGCTGCAACGGCAGAACCGATAACACCTGCAACATTCGGTCCCATAGCGTGCATAAGAAGATAGTTGGAAGGATTTTCTTTCTGTCCTTCGTTCTGACTTACACGAGCAGCCATAGGTACGGCAGATACACCTGCTGAGCCAATGAGAGGATTGATTTTGCCTTTTGTAAAAACATACATCAATTTTCCGAAAAGCACACCTGAAGCCGTTGCAATCATAAATGCAACAAGGCCAAGTCCCACAATCAACAATGTGTTCCAAGACAGGAATGTTTCTGCAGAAGTTGTTGCACCTACCGAAAGTCCGAGCATAATTGTAATGATGTTCATAAGTTCGTTTTGTGCCGCTTTTGCAATTCTCTCCGTTCTTCCGCTTTCTTTAAGAAGGTTACCGAACATAAGCATACCTACAAGTACGGCAGCGTCAGGAAGAAGAAGCGAAACGATAACAGTAACTAAAATCGGGAAAAGAATTTTTTCGAGTTTTGAAACAGGTCTTAATGTTCCCATTACAACCGAGCGTTCTTTTTTTGTTGTGAGTGCACGCATAATCGGTGGCTGAATAAGCGGTACGAGTGCCATATATGAGTATGCCGCAACAGCGATGGTACCGAGCAAATGAGGTGCCAACTGCGAAGTAACGAAAATAGCAGTAGGACCGTCTGCACCGCCGATTATAGCAATTGAACCTGCTTCGGCTGCATTAAATCCGAGAACTATGGCAACAACATAAGTAAAGAAAATACCGAACTGAGCCGCAGCTCCGAGAATGAAACTCTTGGGGTTTGCAATGAGAGGTGAGAAGTCTGTCATTGCACCGATTCCCAAGAAAATGAGCGGCGGATAGATGCCGAGTTTAACGCCGAGATACAGAAAATCTATAAGTCCCGGCTGTGGCCCACCGTTGTTTTCTATCATATTTTTAAAGAGTTCATAAAACCCTTGTATATCGTGGTATTGAACAGCGAGATTTGCACCCGGAAGGTTTGCAAGAAGCATACCGAAAGCAATCGGAATCATAAGCAAAGGCTCAAAACCTTTTTTAATGCCAAGATAAAGCAATCCGCAGGCAATAGCCAACATAATTGCAAATTTATATCCGTCGCCCGTAAAAATTTGAGCATAGCCGGAATTTTGCAATATTTCAACTATGGTGTTCCAAACACCCTGTAAAACTTCCATTAAAATATTCTCCGTTTCTTAAAAAGCTCTTGTGTTGTCGTAAATACCTGCCATTGCCCACGCTTTTCTTCCCGATGAAACAGCAGTGTTTTTTCTGCGAACAGAACGAATAACAGCGTTTGGTCCCTCATAAGCAACAACTGCCGCAGTTATAGCCGCAATAACTTCGGGCGGTATTGCACCTTGAGAAGTTTGTGAAACAGGTTTTGTACTTAAAGGCGGTAAAGGTCCTTGGGAAACCTTTACATTTTCCTTCTTTTCTGCAATTTTTTCAGACTTACTTTTTGATGAGCCTTTTGAAACAACGCTTCCGAACACCTTAAAAACAACAATGAGTGCAGCAAGCATAGCCATAACAATAACTACACCGGCAACAACAACGGTTGTAACATCCGTAACGCTTGTTCCTATTTTCATTAACATCAAGTCCATCTGTCTTTCCTCCTATCCGTATAATTCAGCCTATATTATATTACAAACAAATTCAATTTTCAACATATTTATTTATTCTTTATATATAATTATTTACTCTGTCGATTTAAAAAAATCAAACAACATCAATTTGTATAAATATTGTTAAAAGTATTGAATTATTTTTTAAATCGTTTTATAATAATGTTAGTAAAAGGGGGTCATTTTATGAGTAAACAAGCACTTATTATTGCGATTGTTGTTGCACTTATTTTGCTTTGGGCAGCCGAAACGCTGAATATGACAAAAACAAGCAAACTTCTCGGCGGAGCCATTGACCTTGGCTTTGCTATATTGAGATAGTTAAACTGTTATTTTAAAAAAACAAAACATAAAACCGACAGGTATTTTTAGGTGTTAAAAGTTTTTTGCACCTCATCATTTTACCTGTCGGTTTTTATTTTTTTATATTTATTTTATAATATTCATCACTCTATTGCATATTTCAATTTTATTCTCAATATTTTTTTTACAAAACTTTCTCCGAACAAAAACAAAAATACTGCGGTTGATATTCCGAATGTAAGCGAAAACGGAATGCTTGCAACATAAACACTCAATACGCCTTCTAAAGTAATATCGTTCAACATGGCAAATACCGAACTCAAATCAACAATAATTCCGTAAATGACAAAGGCGGCAAAAAATCCGTATAGACTAAGCGAAATTCTTTTTGGAGTAATCTTTGAAAAAACAATACCCGAAATCAGTCCGCAAAAACCGAGAGCAATCATTTGATAAGGAGTCCATAATCCCTGTCCGAAAATAAAGTTCGAAACAAAAGCACTCAACGCACCGACGATAAAACCGCTTTTTGCACCGAAACAAACTCCGCAAACAACAACAACAGCACAGATAGGTTTTACTTGCGGTATCAAGTAAAACACTGCTCTTGAAGCAACTGCCAAAGCAGTCATAATAGCAAGGATACTGATTTTTTGTGCTGTTTTCTCATCTTTTTCAAACGAAACAAAAAACGGTATTGCAGTCAAAATGATTATAACGGAACCGACAATATAGTATGAAATGTCGTTTGAAAAGAAAACCTGCCAAACAAGAACAAAAGCCAAAGAGAAAACGGCAATAATAATCACTGTTAAATTTTCTTTTTTCACAACACACCATTCCTTTTTAAAAGATACTCAACATCATCTTGAGTAACAGAATTTTCAAAAACAGAACGACTTATTTTATAAGCATCTGTCGTGTAATAAGAAACAGAAGAAAAAAAGTCTCTTTTGGGCAGAGTTTCCACAATCTCCCCATTGAAAATCAAAGAAACGCTGTCGCTCACTTCACTGACAAATTCCATATCGTGAGAAACAAGCACAACGCAAACTCCGTTGTCGGCAAGTTCACGCAAAATTTGTTGCTGCTTTTTCTTGTTTTGAATATCACACCCTGCCGTCGGCTCATCAAGAAGCAGAATATCGGGTTTTTGAGAAAGGACTTTCACAAATGCAACCATTCTTGCCTCTCCTCCGCTTATATCATACGGATGCGAGTCAAAAATTTTCTCAACTTCAAACTTTTCAATCAAATCTTTATCACAATCGGACAACTCTTTTGAAATTTTTTCTTCGCAAAACAAATCAAGCGGATTTTGAGGCATCAAAGCAACTTTTCCGTGAATTTTAACTTTTCCGTGAATAGATTTTAAAACAGAAGCGATTATTTTAAGCAATGTAGATTTTCCGCTTCCGTTACAGCCGAGTATTGCATTCACTTTTCCAAAACAAGCTGAATAGTCGCAACTTTTAAGTACAAACGGTTGATTTTTAGAATAAGCAAAATAAATATCCTTTACAGTCAGTGCTGTTTTCTTTTTATCAATTTTCTCAATCTTTTCATTTTCAACTATCTTATTCACAGTTATATTTTCAGAAGAAAACTTTTTTTCAAAATTTATTTTTGCATCTTTAACCGATAAAGGAACATCTTTTCCGAGAGAAAACATTTCGTTAATTCTTACATAAAAAGGCATAAAATCAGAGTAACCTGATTTGCAGATTTCCCTTGTCGCATTTTGAGTATCGGCAGTACAAATGATTTTTCCGTTTTCCATAAAGGAAACTGTATCGCAATGCGGAACGATTCCGTTTGATATATGTTCGCTTAAAATTATAGTTACACCGAGTTCCTTATTTATTTTTATCAGTGCAGAAATAAAGTTTTCTGCTGATAACGGGTCAAGGCACGAAACAGGCTCGTCTATAACAAGTAAGTCAGGCTCACAAACCATAGCAGACGCAAGTGCAACAATTCTTTTTTGTCCGCCCGAAAGTTCGCTTACATTTCTTTCAAACAAGTCTTCAATATTAAAAAAGCAAGCCGTTTCAGCAATTTTAAGGCTTATTTTTTCACGACTGCACCCCATATTTTCAAGCGGAAACGCAAGTTCTGAAAACACCTTATCACACACAAGTGAAGTTTCCGTATTTTGATGAACAAAGGAGACTTTCGCCCCAGATATATTTATATCTCCCGTCAATTCGCCATTCGGTGCAATTTCTTTGCACAAAAGACTCAATAAAGTTGACTTTCCGCTTGCAGATTTTCCGAGAACGAGATTTACGCTGCCCTTTTCAAATGACAAATTCACATTTTTCAATGCAAAATCATTTGACTGAGGATATTTAAAACTTACATTTTCAATTCCAATATACGCCATTTTAAGTCCTCCGTTAAATCTATTACAAGCGGTGAAATGCAAATTACAAAAAAGCAAATGCAACTCAAATCAAAAAGAAGTGAATTTTCAAAATACAATTCAGGTTCAAAAAGGAACATACTTTTTCCCGAAAAGATACAAAACAAAACCACAAAAATATTTGCAGAAATGATTAAAATATAATACAAATCTTTAGACTTAAACTTATATCTGCAATACGGCTTTCTTTTTTCACTTGGATAGCCTTTTGATTTCATTGAAAGAGACAGTGAAATACTGCTCTCAAGACAATATGAAACAAGTGCAGAAAAAACTGCCACAGACTCTGCGGTCTTTTTCGCTTTTTGTATTCCTGCACCTTGTCTTGACTGTCGTATTTCTTCCGCTTTTTGACTGAAATGAGGGATAAATCTCAAAATCATTGAAATCATAAGCGTTATATTAGGAAAGATTTTTCCGAACAAATACAAAAACTTTTCACTTGTCAAAATTTCGTTATAGCATATAAACCACATTATTACACTCGTAAATAAAAGTCCCTGACAAAACCCATAAAACAAAGCCTCTGCCGTAACGCTGTTTCCCCACGGCAATTCAAACAAAACCGTAAAACCGTAAGTATTTGTCAAGCCGTTTAAAACGGTAACGATAATAAGCAATGGCAAAATAAATTTAAACATTTTGGAAAATGCCGACTTACCTTTAAGTTTTAAAAGATACGCAAAAGAAGAAACAAATGATACGGCAAGAAAAAAAGGATTTTTAACCGTCATTGAAACCGATATTACAAAAAAGAAAAAAAGGAATTCACAAGACGGATGATAGTAAAAAAATCTGTTCACTTGCAAACTCCTTTCAAAAAACGCCACTCTGCGAGTGGCATTAAAATAATTTTGTTAATACATTTTGTTTAATGTTATCGTATTCTGACATCTTCTTTTGTTTTGAAACGATAGCCATATCCGTCAAGGATATGCATTTTAGTAAGGGCAATGCCTGTTCCTTTTGCCACACACTCCTGCGGGTCTTTCACAACCTTTGCTTCAATACCCAAGACTTCGGAAAACATTTTGTCCATACCGTACATCAACGCTCCTCCGCCCGTGAGCAAAATACCTGTACGGCTTATATCCGAAACAAGCTGAGGAGAAGTCCTTTCAAACATATTTACCGCACCCTCTTTTATTGTTTCGATAAGAGGAAACAGACAATCGTATATATCCATATCCGTAATCTCTGTTTCTTTCGGCAATCCTGTTTTAACATCACTGCCTTTTGCGTTCATATAAATTCTTTCGGTTCTCGGATATGCACAACCTATGTTTTTCTTAATTTCTTCGGCAGTTCTTATACCGATATTCATACCGTATTTCAAACGCATATATTTTACTATTTCTTCGTCAAAGTCCGTTCCTGCAATTTTTATAGTTTCCGTTTGTGCCATACTGCCGCCTGAAACTATTGCAAGGTCGGTTGTACCGCCTCCGACATCTATTACAAAAATTCCTCCCGGCTGAAGCGGGTCAACATCTGAACCGAAAGCGGCAGCCAAAGGCTCTTCTATAAGACAGACGCTTCTTGCACCTGCATTTATCAAAACTGAAATGATAGTACGCTTTTCAACATCGGTCGTAACGGACGGAACACAAGCAACTACTCTCGGACGGAAAATCGTCTTGCCTATTACTTTGTCCATAAAAAACGAAAGCATTTTTTCCGTAAGTTTATATGAGCCTATTACACCGTCTTTTAACGGTTGAGCAACTTGAACACCTTGCGGCTCTCTGCCTTGCAAATAGTAAGCTCTTTTTCCAGCATATATCATTTTTTCATCTTCAACATTGTAAGCAATGTAGGAAGGCTCGTTAAGAACTATGCCTTTACCCGGCATTGCTATAACAAGAGAAGATGTACCAAGGTCTATACCCAAATCAAATCCAAACATAAAATTACCTGTTTCACTTATTTAATATATTACTATGCTACTTAAAAACACTCTCGTTGTCAACAGATAAAAAGTAATTAAGTGCACTGTAACGCATACTTTTTTTATTATTATCCACCAATTTTTTAATTTGTTCCTGTGTACCGACAAGAACAAGAAGTTTTTTTGCCCTTGTAACTCCCGTATAGAATAAATTTCTGTAACACAATTTATTCGGAACACTCACAACAGGCATAACAACTGCATCAAACTCGGAGCCCTGACTTTTATGCACCGTCATTGCATAAGCAAGTTCCAAATCCTGAATATCTTTTGAAGAATACATTGCCTCGTAATCATCAAACACGACATTTATAATATCGTTTTCCAAGTCAATGCTTTGCAAAATTCCTATTTCGCCGTTGAAAATACCCATTCCTGTTTTTTCGCCGTTGAACCAAACTAAATCATAGTTGTTTTTTGTTTGAATAACTCTGTCGCCCTCACGCAAAACATAGCCTTTAAAAACTTTTTGCTTTTTATTTTTTGACGGCGGATTTAACTGTTCCTGCAAAATATGATTTATCATTTCAGTTCCGGCATCGCCTTTTTTAGACGGACAAAGCACCTGAATATCTTTTATGGGGTCAAAGCCAAAGCCAGACGGTATTCTTCTTGTAACAAAATCTGCAACTTTGTACGGTGCTTTATAAGGAGAATTTTCCTGTGAAAAAAAGAAATCCGAATTACTGTTTTTTACATTCAGTTCCGGCATTTCGCCGTTAACAATTGTATGAGCATTCATAACAATCAAACTTTTTTGTGCCTGACGAAAAACTTTGTCAAGTCGTATAACATCTATGAAATCGCTTTTAATCAAATCTGCAAGCACATTTCCTTCGCCGACAGGCGGTAATTGGTCGTTATCACCGACCATAATAAGACGGCATCCCATCGGTAAAGCGTCAAGCAAAGCAGAAAACAAAGTAACATCTATCATAGAAACTTCATCAAGAATGACTGCGTCGGTTTCAAGCGGATTTCTTAAATTGTGTACAAACTTATGACCGTCATTATCCCTGTATTCAACTTCAAGCAAACGATGGACAGTCTTTGCTTCAAATCCCGTAAGTTCCGTCATTCTTTTGGCAGCTCTGCCCGTAGGAGCAGCAAGGCAAACATCTAAATCTCTGTTTTTCAAAAGTGTAATGATACCTTTTACAGTAGTTGTTTTACCCGTACCGGGACCTCCTGTCAAAATCATGAGTCCTTTTTTTACTGCTGTTTCAATAGCCTTTCTCTGTTTTTCATCAAACTCAATTCCGTTTGACAATTCAAAAGTATTTATTTCTGTTTTGTCAATTTCAATCGGCGTTGGCGATATTCTTTTTATTGTTTTCAATCTGTCTGCAATGTTTAACTCGCAATCATAGATTTTCGGCAAAAACAATCGCTCTTCGCCGTCAACAATTTTACTTACAATCTGATTTTGTTCAATACACTCATCTATTGCAATTTCAACGGCGTCTTCATTACAATCAAGCAAAGAAATACAAGGCTTGATAATCTTTTTTCTTGGAATACAGGTATGACCGTTCATTTCAAGATTGTGACGAATAACATAAATGACACTTGCAACATACTGTGAATCGGCAACATAGTTTTCACCGAAAATATCTCCTGCGATTATCTCTGCTCTCTCATATTTTATAAAACCATCTATATAAAAAACATAGGGGTCGGTCATCAAAATTTCTTTTGCTTCAAGACCGTATGTTTTAAAAATTTTTATTGCTTCGTCATACTTGAGACCATAGTGTTTCAATGCCTCAAGTTCCGTGTTATTTATGAATTTTTGCTTGTACTGTTCGCTGAATTTGTGTGCTTTTTTACGAGTAATTCCTTTAATTTCGGTAAGTCGTTCAGGGTCATTTTCTATTATGTCAAATGTTTTGTCGCCAAAGCGTTCAACAATTTTTTCTGCTGTTTGTCTGCCTATTCCGCTAATCATTCCGCTTGACAGACACTTTAAAATTCCGACTTCGTCGGCAGGCATAGATGTTGTTATGGTTTCAGCCTTAAACTGTCTTCCGTACGAATGATGATATACCCATTCGCCTCTGCACACAACATTTTCTCCGACTTCTGCCGACATAGTATATCCGACAACGGTAACTGCTTCATCTTCTGTGCTGATTTCAAAAACAATATAGCCGTTTTCTCCATTTTTGTAAGCAATACTTTCTATAATTCCCTCAACCGTATCAAGCATATCGCTCATAAACTGACTCCGTTTTTATAATAATAGTTTTCTTAGTTCATTTATTTTGTATATTATATAATATACATCAAAATATGTAAAGAAAAAGCCACTTTAAAAAGTGGCTTTTAAAAATATTTTTACCGTATTATTTTTTTACCGTATTAAGATAATCAATTATAACATCACAAGTTTTATCAAAGCCGAGTTTTTCACTGTTAAGACAAATATCATAGTTTGAATAGTCCTGCCAACTGCGGCCTGTATAGTGTTTATAATAATTACTGCGGTGACGGTCAATTGTTTTAATCTTCTTTTCAGCGTCTTTTTTAGAAATAGACTGAAGTTCGCAAACTGTGTCAACGCACTTATCAAACGGTGCCCAAACAAAAACTTTTAAAACATTTTCCATATCTTTAAGTATGAAATCTGCACATCTTCCTATTATAATGCACGGACCTTTCTCGGCTAAATCTTTGATGATTTTTGCCTGATAATTAAAAATGTTTTGGTCGGACACAAAGTCACTGCTTTCAGGAGGAATAAGTTTGCCGTCGTATGGCTTCGGAATTGACGAAAACAATCCTTTTTCTATTCTTTCGTCTGCTTTTCCGAAAAGTTTGATATTGATACCGCTTTCCTCTGAAGCAAGATAGATTAAATCTCTGTCATAAAACGGAATACCGAGTTTCTCGGAAAGTTGCTTTCCAATTGTTCGTCCGCCACTGCCGTATCCTCTTGCAATAGTAATTACATAGTTATCCATAAAAATACATCTCCTTAATGTATTTATTCTCCGAGATATGCTTTTTTGATTGACTCGTCATTGATAAGTTTTGAAGCGTCGCCCGAAAGAGTTATGTTTCCCGTTTCAAGAACATAAGCACGGTCGGCAATAGAAAGTGCCTTTTTAGCATTTTGTTCTACCAAAAGCACTGTTGTTCCGCTGTTTCGTATTTCTTTAATGATTTCAAAAATTTCCGAAACAAGAAGAGGAGAAAGTCCCATAGACGGTTCGTCCATAAGTATAATTCTCGGTTTACTCATCAAAGCACGACCCATAGCAAGCATCTGCTGTTCACCGCCTGAAAGAGTACCCGCAACTTGATTTTTTCTTTCTTTAAGTCTTGGGAATTTATCGTAAACCATCTCGATGGATTCAGCTATTTCAGTCTTATTTTTTCTTGTATATGCACCGAGTTTAAGATTTTCAAGAACAGAGAGTTCCTGAAAAATTCTTCTGCCTTCGGGCACATGAGCCATACCCATTGAAACTATTTTATGAGCCGGAACTTTTGATATATCTTTGCCGTCAAAAATAATTTTTCCTTCTTTTGCAGGCAACAGTCCCGATACAGTGTGCAAAGTAGTTGTTTTACCTGCGCCGTTAGCACCGATAAGTGCAACAACTTCACCCTGATTAACTTCAAATGATATACCTTTAATCGCCTGTATAACACCATAATATACTTTTAAATCTGAAACTTCAAGAAGTGCCATATTTTTTCCTCCTTATTCGCCGAGATATGCAGTAATAACTTCAGGATTATTAAGTACAGTTGAAGTTTCACCGCTTGCAAGAACCTGACCGAAATTAAGAACGGTAAGTTCTTCGCATATTCCCGAAACAAGTCGCATATCGTGTTCAATTAACAAAACTGTCATATCGAACTTATCTCTGACAAACTTGATTGTATCCATCAATTCCTGCGTTTCATTTGGGTTCATACCTGCCGCAGGTTCGTCAAGAAGCAAAAGTTTCGGTCTTGTTGCAAGCGCTCTTGCTATTTCGAGTTTTCTTTGTTTACCGTACGGAAGATTTCTTGCAAGAAAATCAGCCTCTTTATCAAGGTCAAAAACTTTAAGAAGTTCAAGTGCTTCTTTATTCATTGCAGCCTCTTTTTTGAAATAAGACGGCAATTTAAGAACTCCCGACAAAACGCTGTACTTGTACTCATTGTGCAAGCCGGCTTTAACATTGTCAAGAACGCTCAAATTGTTAAAAAGTCTGATATTTTGGAAAGTTCTTGCTATACCTGCTTTGTTAATATCTATCGTTTTTTTGCCCGTAATATCTTCTCCGTCAAGAAGAATTGTACCCTGCGTAGGTTTATAAACGCCTGTAAGCAAGTTAAAAACAGTAGTTTTACCTGCACCGTTGGGACCTATAAGTCCGTAAAGCTGACCTTTTTCAATTTTAAGATTGAAATTATCTACTGCTTTAAGGCCACCGAATGAAATAGAAAGATTTTTTGTTTCAAGAACAGCCATTATTCAGCAGCCTCCTTTTTATTTTTTTCTTTTTTGTTGAATATTTTCTTTAATGAATACTTTTCACGAAGTGCAATCATTTGCGGACTTGATGAGAAGAGCATCATAAGAATAAGAACGATTGAATAAATGAGCATTCTGTAATCGTTGAGAGAACGCAGCACTTCGGGAAGAAGTGTAAGCACGATTGCCGCAATCACAGAACCTCTGATATTTCCGATACCGCCGAGAACAACAAATACGAGTATAGAAATAGACATATTGTAACCAAAATTGTTTGTTGTAGCAGTTAAGCTTGAAAGGTTATGCGAATACAAAACGCCTGCAATTCCTGCGAAAAATGCAGAGATGATAAATGCATAAAGTTTGTATTTTGTAATGTTTATACCAAGTGATTCAGCTGCAATTCTGTTATCTCTGATAGCCATAATTGCTCTGCCTGCTCTTGAATTTATAAGATTGAGAGTAACAAAAACTGTGATTAACACAAGTATAAAACCTATAACAAAGTTTGAGTCCTTCGGAGTACCCGTAATACCGAGCGCACCGTTGATGATTACTCTGCCGTCAGGTTCAAGACCGAGTGCCATAGAACTTGTAGTTGAGAAATGAATACCGTGAGAGTCAACGCCCACATACAAAACATTCATTACATTTTTAATAATTTCTCCGAATGCAAGTGTAACGATTGCAAGATAGTCGCCTCTCAAACGAAGAACGGGAATACCTATAAGCAATCCGAAAATTGCCGCAACCAAACCGCCTATAAAAATAGCGATAATAAATCTAAGCCAATCAACTGTTATTATCTGTCTTGTACATACGGAGAAAAAAGAACTTGAAAATGCACCGACGCACATAAACCCTGCGTGTCCGAGACTGAGTTCTCCAAGTACGCCTACTGTGAGATTTAAAGAAACAGCGGCAATTACATATACACAAAGAGGAACTAAAAGTCCTTCAACAAGACTTGAAACATTGCCTGTTGCATTTAAAGATTGCACAATGATAAATGTCAAAATCAGAAGTGCGTATGTTATAAGATTGTTTTTTTCACTCTTTTTAAGAGGTGTTTTAAAATTAGCCATTATATTACGCACCTCCTTAAACCTTTTCTGTAATTTTCTTGCCGAATATACCTGTCGGTTTAACAACAAGAACAATTATAAGTGAAGCAAACACAATAGCGTCTGCAAGCTGAGATGAAATATATCCTTTTCCGAAGCACTCGATAATACCGAGAAGAATACCGCCTACCATAGCGCCGGGAATTGAACCGATACCGCCGAACACTGCAGCAACGAACGCCTTTATACCCGGCATTGCACCTGTATAAGGAGTAAGAGTAGGATATGCAGAACAAAGAAGAACACCTGCAACGGCTGCAAGAGCAGAACCTATTGCAAAAGTCATAGCAATAGTACCGTTTACATTTACGCCCATAAGTTGAGCGGCTTCCTTATCTTCCGAAACTGCAAGCATAGCCCTGCCGGGTTTTGTTTTGTTTACGAAAAGAGTAAGTGAAATCATAATCAATATACAAATCAAAATTGTAGCGATTGTTTCACCTGTAATTACAAGTTCGCCTCCTGCCAATTTTAAAGCAGGAATTTTTATCACTGAAGTGAAAGACTTTGTATTTGCTCCGAACATAAGAAGAGCCGTGTTTTGCAATAAATAACTTACGCCGATTGCAGTAATCAAAACTGCAAGAGGTGTTGCACTTCTCAAAGGTCTGTATGCAAGTCGTTCAATAATGACGCCGAGCAAAGTACAAACTGCCATTGAAATAATCACGGCAATGACAGGATTTATATTTGCACCGCTGCAAGCATAATAAACTACGAAAGCACCTACCATTATTACATCGCCGTGTGCAAAGTTAAGCATTTTTGCAATACCGTAAACCATTGTATAGCCGAGGGCAATGATTGCATATATACTGCCGAGACTTATTCCGGTAATTAAATAGGATAAAAATTCCAAATTTACACTCTCCTTTTCTGTTTTAGTGTTGCAAAAAATTCACACGATTTAACATATTAAAACTTTAAATAAGTAATGTTTAAATAGTATATCATAATACAATAATTTAGACAATATACAAAAATAACAAAATATCTTATAATATTGCAATAAAAAAACAGTAAAAAAATTGAAATTATCAATTATCTGTATTTAAAGCAAGAAAAAAGTCGGGACAATTTTGTCCCGACTCGGATAATAAAATCAACTGTTACATAGCAACATATTGACCGTTTTTAATAATCATACCCTTAGGTTCTTTGTTTGGTTCGCCGTCTGCGTTCCAAGTCATTTTACCTGTAAGACCGTCTAACTCAATTTCAAGCATTGACTTTTTCATTGCCTCACAGATTTCATCAACCTGCATAGTCGGTTTGATTGCAGCTTTTTCTGCTGCTGCTTTGATAGCATAAATTGCATCGTAAGCGTCTGCTGCAAACTGAATCGGAACTTCATTGTTGTATGCTTTTTTGTAGTCATCAACAAATTTTTGAGTTTTTTCATCTTCAGAAATTGCAGCGAAAGGTGTGAGAAGCATTACGCCTTCTGCAAGAGAAGTGTCAAAGTTTTGAACACTTAAAATACCGTCAAGTCCGTCACAACCGAAGAACTTAACATCCATACCGAGTTTTGAAGCCTGAGTAAGAATTAAAGAAGCCTCTGAAAAATAAATAGGAAGGAAAATGAGTTCTGCACCAAAAGTTTTAGCCTGTTGAAGCTGAACACTGAAGTCTTTGTTGCTGTCTGCTGTAAATGAAGCGGACTCTACTGTAAGACCGTTTGCCTGAGCCTGTGAATAGAACTTCTCATAAATACCTGCTGAATAAGCGTTTGAACTGTCATAGATAGCAAAAATCTTTTTAGCAAGACCTTGTTCAGCAATATAGTCAGCCGAAGCACTTCCTTGGTTAGGGTCAGAATAGCAAATACGAAAAGCATTGTCGTATTTTACACAATCAACTGCTGTACCGCTCGGTGTAAGCATAAACATCTTATCGTTATATGTTTCTTCTGCAACACCTATACAAGCCGTACTTGTAACTGTACCCATAAGCATTTGCATACCCCAGTCTTTAAGTGAGTTGTATGCGTTTACTGATTTTTCCGTATCAGCTTGGTCGTCTTCCATTTTGAACTCAATTTGCACACCGTTGATACCGCCTGCCGCATTGATTTCATCTACTGCAAGCTGAGCACCGTGCTGTACTGCAAGGCCGTAAAGTGCGTTGTCACCTGTGAGAGGTCCGATTGAGCCGATTTTAAAGGTTGTGTTTGCGCTTGTATCCTTATCTGCGTCTTTTTTTGAGCAAGCTGCAAAACAAGCTGTAATCATTGCAACTGCAAGAACAACAGAGAGGATTTTTGTAAATTTCTTTTTCATTATTTGTTTTCCTCCGTTATTTAATGAATTTTTGGCATAATATTTGGCATAATATAACCATTTGTCAAATTCTAATTATAAATATACATTATTTTCGACACTCGGTCAATAATGAATAAACAATTAAATTTCTGTTAAGCAGATATTTTGAATAAAATCAAATTAATATTTTTGTACATTTTACACAAAAATAAAAGTCTCTGTACAAAATACTATGCACAAAGACTTTTATTAGACACTATTACTGTATTTGTTGAACTTTTAACATATTAGTTGTACCTGCCTGACCGAGAGGAACGCCTGCAGTGATTACGACTGCATCGCCTTTTTCTATAAGATTATTGGCAAGACTTACTTCAACTGCGTGATTGAAAAGTTCGTCTGTATTGTTTTTTTCTTCACACATAACAGGCACAATACCCCAAGACAAATTCATTTGTCTGAACACAACATCGCTTGTAGTACATCCTATAATAACGCTTTCAGGTCTGTATTTTGATATACTTCTTGCAGTGATGCCCGATTTTGTAACCGTGATGATACTTGCATTCAAATCGTGTGCGGTAGTAACAGTTGCGTGTGAAATAGCACTTGTTATATCTCTTTCAAAATCAAGACTTCCGACTTCAAAGTTATGTTTATAATCAATCTCACTTTCGGCAGCTCTTGCAATAGCGTCCATAACATGAACTGCCTCAACGGGATTTTTACCTGCGGCAGTTTCACCGCTGAGCATTATCGCCGAAGTACCGTCATAAACTGCATTTGCAACATCGGTAATCTCTGCTCTTGTAGGTCTTGGGTTATTAATCATAGAGTCAAGCATCTGTGTAGCCGTAATTACATGTTTACCTGCGTCAGCACACTTTTTAATAATTTTCTTTTGTATGCTCGGTATTTTTTCAAACGGAACTTCAACACCAAGATCGCCTCGTGCAACCATTATACCGTCTGCCGCTTTAATAATTTCGTCTATATTCTTAATAGCGTCGCCGTTTTCAACTTTAGCAACAATTCTGACATTTTGCCAACCGAGTGATTTTGTGAAATTTCTCAAATAATCAATATCTGCCGCAGTTCTTACGAATGAAGCCGCAATATAATCAAACTTCATCTCGGCGCCGAACTGAAGGTCTGATATATCTTTTTGACTGAGATACGGCATTGCAAGAGTAACATTCGGAACATTGATACCTTTTCTGTTCTTTATCATTCCTCCGTCAAGCACCTTGCAATAAACATTTTTATCATCAGTTCCTGTAACCTCAAGAGAAATAAGACCGTCATCAACTAAAATAAACGAGCCTGTTTTCACTTCTTTCGGAAGATTTTCGTATGTCACGGAACAGATTTCCGAGTTTCCTTCAACATCTTCGGTAGTCAAAGTGAACTTCGAGCCTTTTTTCAATATAGCATAGCCGTCTTTGAAAAGTCCCGTTCTTACTTCCGGTCCTTTTGTATCAAGCATTGTTGCAATAGGCAGTCCCAATTCATTTCTCATCTTTTCAATCTGCTCAAATCTTTTTCGGTGTTCATTGTAATCGCCGTGAGAAAAATTGAATCTTGCACAATTCATACCGTTTTGCATAAGTTTTTTCATTACATCATCATTGTCCGTCGCAGGTCCGACAGTACAAATGATTTTTGTTTTTCTGAATTTAGAATACATTATTTATGCTTCCCTCATTAAATCATTATAAGAAATCCAAATTTCTTTAATTTAGTATTATAAAGCATAATTTTCAAACATTCAATAGAAAAACATCAATCTAAAAAATATTATTTATAAATATAATGTAAATTCAAAGTCGTTTTTTGTACAATTACGCAAAATTCAGTTTATTAAAAATTTATATATTGCCCTCGTATATAAAAAACTGCATATCTTCTTGTTTTCCGTTAACTTCAACCTTAACATTTTTCTGACCGCGCCTTACTAAATTTTGATGTTCATAGAACTTATAGTTGCACGAAGTGTCTGTAAACAAAAAGAAATTGTTTGCCTTTTTTTGTTTCATATAATTTGTAAAAGTGTTAAACAATGATTTGCCTACTCCGTATCCTCTGCAATCTTTATCAACTGCAAAAAACACAACTTCGCCGTCATATTTGCTTTTTGTTTCTTTTAATAATTCGTTATCGGTTCCGTTAACGCCCAAAAATATTTTTGCCGCCTTTCTGCCTGACTTTGTACTTACCAATGAAATAATTTGTGATATAGACTTTAATTTATATTTAAAACTCTTTTTATAAGAATCATTGTGTCTGCCCATAATAATGCCGACTGCTTTTCCGTCTAATTCCGCAACTTGAGCAAAACTTCTTTTGTCCAAACAACTGTAAAGAAAAATTCTTGATAGTTTTTCAGCATTGTTTTTTGTGCAAAAATCATTATAATGCCAAGTGTCTGCAATGGTATTTTCAATATCTTCAAAATCTCTTTCACTTAAATCTCTTATTATTACTTTGTTTTTTAAATTTTCCATAAAAATTTACCTTCTTTTTAATAATTTCAGTTGATATTTTCTCTGACAAGTAATATAATAAACCGTACAGTTACTGTAATGTCAAGGGGGGAATTTAAAAAATGTTTAACAACGAAACAACTCTTTTTACAATAGGTCAATTTGCGTCGCTTCACGGCATAAATAAAAAGACGCTTATGTGGTATGACGAAATAGATTTATTCAAGCCTGCAATAATAAAAGAAAACGGTTACCGCTATTACACATATTACCAAAGCAAAACACTCGAAATCATTTTAATGATGAAAGATTTAAACATACCGCTCAAAACAATAAAACAGTATATACAAAACCGTTCGGCAGAAAATTTAAAAAATATTTTATCTTATGAAATAGATGCACTCAGCCTTGAAATATCACGACTTCAAAAAATAAAAAAGTCAATGCTAAAGCAAAAAAGCGATATTGAATATATTTTAAACAGCGATTTAAACAAAATACAAATTGTTGAAAAAGAAAAGCAGAATTTAATTGTTTTAAAAACAAAAAACAGCGACCCGAACGAAAAAGAAATAGGTTCAATAATAAAAGAAGTAAAAAAACACAACATACAACGATTGGATAACGCAACATACGGGGCTGTAATTTCAGTCGATAATTTATATAGCGAAAACTTTGAAAAATACTACGGAATATTTGTAAGCGTTCCTGTTATAAATTCAAAAAAAGGTATAAAAGTCATACCTAAAAGTAAATATTTAAGAGCGTACAATGTAGGTTCGTGGGATAAAATACCGAATATTTACAAAAAAATGCTTAAATTTGCAAAAGAAAACAATATAGAACTTGACGATTATTCTTATGAAGTAGGAATAAACGAGGCTTCAATAAATTCAATAGATGAATATATTACTCAAATAGATATACGGATAAAATAAAAGTCACAAGGGCAAACAGTGCACTGTAAAACCCTTGTGACTTTGTGCTTTAAATATTTACTTAATATTGTTTTTTCCTAACTTCACACCTATTCCGAGCAAAATCAAACTGCACAATGCAAGAGGCAGTCCACAGTAGAGGATGCCCATTAAACCCTCTGATAAAAAGTAGAATGGAAAAGTTGTTACTGACAAAGGCGACATTAAATTTGCCAAAATATAAATTACGAGCACCATTACTGTCGGCGTTATCGACTTAAAAACCGTTGTTACAAAATACGCAACACCCAAGTAGAAAAAGCATACAAGCAAAACATTTATATGAAAAAGGAAAAACTGTTCAATAAAAAAGTAGTATGGTATAAATGTCAAAGAAACATTTACAATCATTATGAAAAACAAAATAAATACATCTGTCAATTTATTTCTGTCGGAATTCACAAAAAGTATTTCCGAGCCTTTTTCGTCGTAGAAAAATCGCAGTGAGAAAACAACCCACCAACAAGAAAACAACGGCACAAAAATATGAATCATTGAAAAAACGGTTGTCGTAAATTCCACGCTTGCGCCCTTGTTCCTGTAAACAGCAAAGTTAACTAAAGGAACTAACAAATCTATGAATATAAGCGGAAGAAATGAATTGAAATTCATAGCCTTCAGCAACAATCCCATTCTCTCAAAGCGCAGTTTTAAACCTTGTTTACCAGACATAGATACCCATCCTCGACACTCGGCACGCACTCTGTTGCGTCAATTTTTTGAGCAGACAAAACTCTTGCATAGTTTTTGCCGTCGCGTTCAAATACTTTTTCTACAAAACAGTTGTCCTGCAACGATTCAACTGACTTTTCATCTGTCTCATATACTTTGCCCTGAGCATATTTCCTCAACTCTTCGCAAGTCATACAAGCTATGATTTTTCCGCTGTCCATAACTATGACTTTTTCGCAAAGCGCCTCTATATCCTCGACAATATGCGTAGAAATGATTGTTATTTTGTTTTTTTCAATTTCCGATACAATAGACTTAAATCTGAGTCTTTCCATTGGGTCAAGTCCTGCCGTCGGCTCGTCAAAAATGAGCAGTTTCGGGTTGTTGAGCAACGCCTGTGCTATACCCAAACGACGAAGCATTCCGCCCGACAAAGCGCCGACTTTTTTGTCTTTTTGTTCTGTCAGATTAACAAAATCTATGCACTGTTCAATCATTTCTGTTGATTTTTGTTTTTCAATTCCCTTGAAATTGGCGAGCAGTTTCATTGCCTCAAACACACTGAGTTCCTTGAACATTCCGAACTCCTGAGGCAAGTACCCTATTTTGTTCAAATAGTTCTTATCTTCAGTTACAGGTCTGCCGTCCATAAATATTGCAGAATTGCCCTCTTTGTACAGCAAAGTCAAACAACGAATGAGAGTCGTTTTACCTGCACCGTTTGCACCGAGCAGTCCGTAAATGCCGTTATCCAACTTAACGCTGACATTGTCGAGCGCCTTTTTCTTTTTGAAAGTTTTAGTCAAATTTTTGATTTCTAACATATAACCACCATCCTTACTGCAAGTTTTTCAAAAATGTTACCTGGTCTGTTGTATCGCTGTCGTCTGCCAGGTATTTTTCAATTTTTTCTTCCAACTCTTTGCAGTTTTCCTGACTCATTTTTTCCGAAAGCAAAATATAGACATTTTCCTGACTGTTCGGAAAGTCTTTTCTTGCATCTACATAAATATAGAAATCCTCTGTATTTTCCTTATATATACGATATGCACGATTTAAAGAGAGTTTGTATTCGGGCACCGATTGTGTAACGCTCAAGTCGGTAAGACCGCTGATTCCTACAGTTGCAATGTGGTCTTCAAACTCGCAATACATCTCATAGACAGAGCCAAAATTAAAATCAGTAAAAATCAACAATTTTTTATGATTTTCATCTATTACACCCAATTCTTTATACTCTTTTATACAGCTTTCAATATCTGAAGTTTTAAATGCACTTAGATAAGGATACACAACTTCTATTCCGTCGCAGTTCACAGTACGATAAAAACCGCTGACAAGAGTCAAACCGTTTGACCTGCCCGAAAAAGAATCGCCCGATTTTTCCAAATTACAATAGACTGTTTTCGGTGAATTTATATTGACATTAAACTCCGTTTCATACGGACAGAAAATTCTGTTGAAGTGCATACTTTTTCTGATAAAAATTTCGTGCTTTCCCGCCTGCGGATAGTACGCAAACCATCCCGGCAAAGAAGTGCCTTGAGAATTGCTGAAAAATCTCGGCGCACTTCCTGCGTAAGAAATGCAAATCTCACTCAAACCCTCGTCGTTGTTCTCAACGGTAAAATAGTCGCCGTCCTGTTTGAATTTAAGTTCTTTACCGTTTTTGTCAGTAACTTTGTCAATTTTATACCCGTGATACAGAGTGAAATCGTATTCATCTAAATCACTTTTGTCAACAAAAATATTTGCCTCAACTTCAAGTTGACGGTCTATATCAATTTTCAAGTCGTACCTTTCAACTTCAAACAAAGGCTCGCTCGTTTGCTGTTCATGTTCGTCATAGTAAAACTGGTCTGAAAACAAAGAAAATGAATCTGACGCAACTTTTGAAGCGGGCTGAAAATACAACACAAGAGAAACACAGCATACAACGGCGCAAACAATCGGCATATAAAAGTACTTTGCTTTTCTTTTTGCAAAAACGGATACAGAGAGAAACATTAAAAACAAAAAAGTCCAAAAAGCCAACAGTTCAACTCTGTACGGCAACAAAGAGTATCCAAAAGTTAAAAACGGCTTCCAATCTGTTAAAGGAGGAAAAATATTAAAGAAATTACAAAACGAAGAAATATTTACTCCTGTACCGGCATAAATATTTTCGGATATCAGCAAAAAAACAGGAGTTGAAACAAATACAATCAAAACCATTAAAACATACGACACTATTCTGCTTTTCAAAAAAGACAATACTCCGCCTATTAAAATTGCCAGAACACTGACCCATAAAATATTGAGCAAAATATTCAAAACGATGTGTATAAAATACTGTGTATCGTTTATATTCAAAGAGAAATATACCGCAATATTAACAATAAAAAATACAACGGTATATACCGCTGCAATAGTAAACAAAACCGAAAATGCGTTAAAATAGTAGCTGACATAACCGTTTTTTGTAGTTTTCAACAATTCCTCTGCGCTGTGTTGCTTCACTTTGTTAAGGTATTCATACGCAACAAACATAAAAAACACAAAGGAAAATACCGACATTTCCAAACTTTTACACAAATAACTGAGAGGTTCTGCAACTTCAGGAATGATTCTTGTACAAGAGTAAATCAATCTGAAAAACACAGCCACATTGAACAGTATTGTAAAAATACAGAGAAACTTGTTTTTAAAATACTGTTTAAAAAGCAAAGAATAACTGTTCATTAAATCACCTCGAGATAAGTATGATTGACTCTTTGCTTTCGCAAGGAGTCATATTAATAACAAGAATTAATTGTCAAGCCACATATATCCGTCGGCAGAACAATTTTTAGTACCTACACCGTAAGGATTCAACTCAAGTCTCCATAAAGTAGCACGAGGATAATCTCCATTTGTGCGCATATCATATATTGAAGAATCTATATCGACCAAAATTTTTCTATTTGTTTTAAAACTATTACCATCTGACTTCTGAGCTTCAAAATATACTCTGTGAGCCGAAGATGCATAGTTATCGCCTTCAAAATACTTATGTGTTCCAACTATTGTAGGGGAATGTGCTACCTTCATTGACGGAGTCAAACTAACTTCTACATGTGGGTCAAATACTGCATAAGCAGTCATTGTAAAACAACTCATAATAGAAGCAATCATAAAAACAGAAATAAGAATTGATTTAACTCTTCCTTTATTAAATAATTTATTCATTAAATAACACCTCAATTTTTTTAATTCTTAATTAAAGATAAATACGAAAATTTGCCACGGTCTCAATCATATCTTCTTTAATTTTTTAGTTTTTAAGTTAAAATATAATAATTATATTTGTCCCAAACAAAGAGAAAATTGCTTAAAATAAAACACACCTCCTAACTAATTCAAAAATTCAGACAAATATAAATTATTTCATATAAACAATCTAAAAAAACAGTAATACTTTTATTTTTTTTGGTTATAATTCCCTAAACATAGGATATCACAAATATATTTAACAGTCAATATTTTTTAAAAAAATTATTAAATTTATTTATCTAAAATTTTTGTTTAAAAAAACAGCCTGCAGAATTTACACTCTGCGGACTGTTTTTTATCTTTATACCATAAATAATACCATAAATATTAAAACTAATCTTTTTCGATTAAATCTCTTACAACAACCGATGCGAGAAGCAAACCTGCCGCAGCGGGAACAAAAGAATTGCTTGCAGGCGGAATACACTTCACGACAGGAATTTCCTTTGAGTACACTACTTTTAAGTGCTTAATTCCTTTTTTTCTCAACTCAAGACGCATTTTTTTTGCAAGCGGACAAACAGAAGTTTTTGAAATGTCGGAAATTTCAAGCATTTCAGGACACATTTTGTTACCCGTACCCATTGAAGAAATGACAGGTATTCCCTTTTCCGCCGCCTTTTGTACAAGAAATATTTTTGACGGCACACTGTCAATAGCGTCAACTATGTAATCGCAATCGAGTGAAAGACTTGAATTTTCATCAAAAAATTCCGTTACGGTATTCACAATGCAATCAGGGTTAATGTCTGCTATACGCTCTTTTTCAACATCAACCTTATTTTTACCGACAGTCGAATTATATGCAACAAGTTGCCTGTTGATATTTGAAACACCGACGGTTTTGCTGTCTATGACGGTAATTTCGCCCACGCCTGCACGGGCAATCGCCTCTACTGCGTACGAACCTACGCCACCACAACCGAATATCATTACATGCGACTTTTGTAATTTTTCAAAATTTTCCTCACCTATAAGATTTATAGTTCTTGTAAAAATCGGCACAATTCCACAACCTTTTCAAATTATAACAACTTTGTTAATTTTACCAAAGATTATTGAAAAATGCAATCTCTTGTAGTATAATAAAAATACAAAATAGGAGTATTTTTACCCTTTTTTGAATAAATTACGGCAGTGCCGTATAGGAGGCAATTTTATGATTAACATTACAGCAAGAGGTTTTGACCTGAAACAAGGCGCAAAAGACGGTATAGAAAAAGAACTTAAAAGAGTTGAAAAAATGCTTCCGGACAACGCAGCGTTTAATGTAACACTTTCAAAAGTAAAAGACGGCTATAAGTGTGATATAACCGTAAAATATATCGGCTCATTCATTAAAGGCGAAGCAGTCGCAGAAAAAATCGAGCCGTCTATTGATATGGCAGTAGATGACTTCAAAAGAAAACTTCGCAAGTTAAAAACATACTTCAACGACAAAAAGAGAAAAGTTGCGATAGACGAAATTGCACAGGCAGTTGCTCCACTTGACGAAGAAAAAATTTCAATGGAAAACTTTGATGAATTTGATTACTCATCAACTGCCATAAACAGAACAAAAGAAATTTCTCCGCAGGTAATGACAGACGATGAAGCAATAGTTCAAATGGAAATGCTCGGACACAATTTCTTTGTTTATCTTGGTGTTGACAGTGAAACTAAAATTATTTACAGAAGAAAATCAGGCTACGGTTTGTTAATATGTGATTGAAAAGGGCTGTTTTCAGCCCTTTTCTAATATATAATCAAAAAGATAAGGAAAGGAGATATATACTATGAAAAAGATAGCATCCGTATTTTTATCACTTATGTTTATAATTACAACAATCAGCATAGGAAGTATAACGGCATTTGCCGAAACCACATCAAAATATTGGGAACCTCTACCAGGTCATCAGGACGTAACACCATGTGTAAATGGCGTCGAATTCGGTGGTGAAATAGGAGATTATTATGATAGAGAAACGGGTCAAATAACTTTCACATACGAAGGAGAAGGAGTTGTTACAGGATGGGAATTTCCTCTTTCACAGGAAGGAAAAGATTATGAAATCATTTCTCAGGAAGGCAATAAAATAACATTTGTATTTACAGAAGCAAATAAAAATCATGAAATGCCCTATGTCAATGTGCTTGTTGACTTTGATGAAACAAGCAGTCAAACAACTCAAACAGAACAGCAAACAGAAATAGAAAGTACAAGCAGTACCTCTGTTTCCGAAACTCAAGAAACTACAACAAATGCAACAACAGAAAAGAACGATAATCTAAACACTGTGAAAATACTCATTCCTGCTTTAGCAGTTGTATGTATTGTTGTAATAGTAATTATTGCAATTAAAAAACATAAAAAGTAATTCTAAAATAAAAAATTGAGGTATCAAATGATACCTCAATTTTTTATTTTTCTAAATGCTCAATAGCATATTCTGCTTCTTCTTCAGTAAATTTTTCTCCGTATTCAGATATTAACTGTTCCTTTATTGCATTTGGAGACATTGCCATACTTTCCTGATATGTGCGTGCTTTTTCCAAAGCGTTTTTCTTAAAATCTGCTTCCAAATTGTCTATTGCATATTGAGCAGCTTCTTTACTGAAATCTTCTCCGTATTCCGAAGTTAATTGGTCATATATACCTTGTTTTGACATATGCATCGTATCGCTGTAAGTTTGAGCTTTCTTTAAAGCTGATTTATATTCAACGGGTACTTTTTTCTCTGTTGTCGTTTCTTTTTTAGTTGTACTTTCTGTCTGTTCTTGTTGTTCGACTATTGTCGTCTCTTCTTTTTTTGTTGTTTCGACATCGTTACTATCATCTGAAGAGAAGAAACTGCTGATAATTCCCAAGCCGACTAAACAAGCAAGAACTATAAGAACTATTTTCCATGCAGGCATTTTCTTTTTCGGGGGTTGTGAAACAGGCACTTGATTGTTAGGAACATATCCGCCGTTTACAACACCGTTTTCAAAAGGTGCATTGCATTTTGAGCAAAACTGAGCATTGTCATCGTTTTGTGTACCACATTTACTGCAAATTTTCATAATTTTTTCTCCTTTAAATATATGAATTATTTTATTTTCGGCACGAAATATCAGAAACTCATCTTTGTATTCATTTCTTTCGATACCGTTTTTTCTTTTTTAAAAATTACTTATACTTAATTAAAACTTGAAATTAAATACAAAACTATATTAGTTTACATAAATATTAACACATAAGTGTTTATTTGTCAACATATGTAGTCATAAGAAGATAGTATTTAACATAAACTATATATGAGGTGATTATATGTTCAAGCCCACACTCGACCCATATATAGTCGGAAATGTTATTTCTGAATTCAGAAGAAAAAAGGGACTTTCACAAGAAGTTTTAAGCGGTCTTGCAGATATAGGTCGCTCACATTTAAGTGCCATTGAGCGAGGCGAACGAAAACCAACTCTTGAAACACTGTACAAAATTTCAAACGCTCTCGGCATAAAAATGAGCGAGATTATTGCAGAAATCGAAAAAAGATTGTAAAAAAATCCCTGTTATGACAATTATTTTATCATAACAGGGATTTTTTTGTTATGCTGACAGCATACTATAAATTTACATAGCTTGACGGTACAAAAATAATTACAGAAAACACAATTACATAGCAAAATGAAATTATAAATGTTTTTACTATCTTTTTGTTTTTAGGGTTGATATTTTTTATTAGCGGAGATTTACTGAAAACACCGCCTACATCAAAACCGACCAAGTACGGCATTAATATTCCGAAAACCACAAAACATATATTTCCTACAATACCTATAAAATTACCTATATAGTATTGAGAAAAGGCATAGATTAAAAGAATGACAGTTGAGTGAAACAACAACGACGAAATAACACTTGACGGTTTGTCTTCTTTTATCAACGGAATTGATAATATAAACTTTTCAAATTTACTTTTTTCGTTATTGTCCTCAACAACTTTTTCAGGCAGTTTATATGCATTATAAACACCGTTTACACTCAAAAAATCATTTCTTAACTGCGAAATATCAGTATATCGCATATCTGGATTTTGATTTGTACATTTCAATATAATATTCCTGTACATACCGTTGTGCAATTTTTCACAAGGCATAGTTTTTTCAAGTAAATAGTTCATCAATACGCCTAAAGAATATATATCTGTTCTTGAGTCGCTTTGACCGAAACCGAACTGTTCGGGAGCCGCAAACCCGACTGTTCCCAAAATATTTGTATCCTGACACTTTTCATTTTTTACAACTCGTGATATTCCCAAGTCTATAATTTTTATTACTCCGTCATTGCTCAAAACAATGTTTTGCGGTTTAATATCTCTGTGAATAATATTTTCTGCGTGCAAACAATCAAGAGCATTAAAAACAGAAAGCATAATTTTATTAAAAATATCATTGTCAACAGTTTTACACTCGACCAAATTGCTTATGGTTATTCCGCTGACATATTCGCACAATGCGCAAAAATTCCCGTCGCACATTTCAACATCATATACTTTTGCAATATTTCGACAATTGAGATTTTTAGCCTTTTCGTAAACCGAAACAGCGTCATCGGACAAAACTTTTTTTACCATTATAACTCCGTTAAATTCATTTTCCACTAAAACAGAGTTTTTGCTCAACGGTTTTATTTCATTAAAGCTCCACAATTTGATTTTTTCTTCTTTATCCAAAACTAACATACCTCTTGATTTTTTTTCAAGTTTATTCTATCATAAGTACTGTATTTTTGAAAGGACAATATCTATGAATAAAACAACAAGTGAATTGCTTGAACTGCTCAAAGATGAAAAAAACATTTTCAAATTTGTAAATGATGAAAAAGACAACTTAATTGCAGATAATCCCTGCATACTGCTTCAAAAAATAATCGAAAGCAAAAATCTAAACAAAAAAGAAGTTATATATAAATCAAATCTCGATAAAACTTATGCCTATCAAATTTTTTCAGGCGTTAAAAGTCATCCGTCAAGAGACAAAATAATTATGCTCGGGTTCGGTATGAATGCCACGACTAAAGAAATGCAATCAATTTTAAAGTCTTTTTGTTTAGCAGAACTATATGTCAGAGACAAACGGGACTGTGCAATTTTATATTCGCTTCAAAAAGGCGACAGTCTAATTGATACAAACATTACACTTCAAGAACTGAATTTACAAATACTTGAATAAAAAACGAACTCTAAAAAACGGACTCTGTTGAGTCCGTTTTTTTATGATTTTTTAAATGCTTTTGCAGCGTCAAATTGGTTAAATTTTCTTGAACACTTATTTTTTTCTGCCTCAAGACTTTTCATAATTGCCCTTGCAATGAGGAAACCGCAAACGCCTGCGAAAGTTCCGACAACAACACCTGCAATAACATCGGTCGGATAATGCACCATCAAATAAATGCGTGAAAGTCCCGTACCGATTGCGACAAACACGGGTAAAAAGCTCCATGCCTTTTTGCCGTCACTTCTCAAACAAAGTGCAATGGAAACTGCAATTTCAAAAGCTCCTGTTGTATGTCCGCTCGGGAAACTTCTGTCGCTCTCTACCAATGCACCTACATTTGAGTACCACTGATAGAAAACATCGTCTGCAAGGGTAACATACGGTCTTGCCCTGAACACAAGCGGTTTTAAAATGACATTTGTAATCAATGTACCTATTAAAATAGAAATGAAAACTGCAAATCCGTACTTTCTTGTTTTCTTAAACAAGCATAGCACAAATCCCAAAACAAGCATAGGAATGATAAAAAACTCATCGCCGAAGCAAGTAAAAAAGTTTGCGATTGCCGTCATTACCGAACTTTGAATACTGTGAAAAAACTCAAAAACGGAATAGTCAAAACTGTGAAAAGTTGAATCAATCCAAGTACCCATATCAAGTGTTAAAAACTGATACATAATTGCCTCCTTTGTAAAAATACATACAAAATACTACACTTATAATATCATAAAATTTCCATTTCTTCAATACCTAAAACATCATTGCTTTGATTTTGTTCCAAACTCTCGACACTTTTAAGATTTTTTTGGATAATGTCGTTTCTCTTTTCTGCGTCGTCGATAACTTTGCCTGCGTCGTCTATTTTTTTCTTTGCCTTTTCAAGCAACTCTGCAAACTTCAAATACTGTGTTTTTGCAGCGCCGAGAACTTTCCAAACTTCGTTCGCTTTTTGATTGATTGCAATAGTTCTAAACCCCATTGCCAAAGAATTAAGCAGTGCCGTAACAGTTGACGGACCTGCTATCATTATACCATCCTTTTGGAGTTGTTCTGCAATTCCGTTTTTGGAAGATGCAATTTCGGAATACAGGCCTTCTGTTGCCAAATAGAGAATGGCAAACGGTGTAGTATAAGGAGGCGCTATATATTTTTTAATTTGTTTTGCCTCATTTTTCACTGTTGCTTCAAGTGCCTTTTTCGCAGATTCAACACCTTGCAAATCTCCGCTTTCTGCAAATGCCGAAAGCCTTGCATAGTCTTCCATAGGAAATTTTGAGTCTATGGGCAAATACACAATCTCATTATTTTCGCTATTCGGTATTCTTACTGCAAACTCTACTCTGCCGTCGTACTTTAAATTTGTCTGAACATTTTTATCATACATAGACGGTATTGTTTCGTTCAAAATATTTTCGAGTTGCACTTCTGCCCATGTACCCCTTGATTTAACATTAGTCAAAATTCTTGACAATCCCTGCACATTATCTGTCAAGCCGTTTGAAAGTTTTTGCATTTCTCCAAGCGATTTATAAACATTTTCAAGTTGTTCCGAAACGGCTTTAAAACTCGAACCTATCCTTTGATTTAATGTTTCGTTCAGTTTTTCGTCAACTGTTTTTCTCATTTCCTCAAGTTTATTTTCGTTGCTTTGCTGAAGTGATTGAACGGCGTCATTTACTTTTTTTGAAATATCTTCTCCCTGCTGAACATTTGCAACTCTTATAGTGTCCAACTTATTATTAATGTTTTCAGATATTTCAAGATTTTGTTTATAACTTTGCCGTGCCATATTTGACAAACCCGAGTTCACGGCATTTGACAAGTTGTTGATATTACTGTTAAGTAACTCCAATCTCTCGTCTTTTTCAGTTTTCGGCTTTTTTATCAAGTTTGCAATTCCTATCACGGCAACTGCAACTAAAAGCAAAATTATGATAATGTTGTGAATTTCCATATTTTCAACCTCCGAAAACATTTTAGCATACACCGTATTTTAATACAACTTATAATGATTTTAAAAAATAAAAAGAGAAAAAAACTGTACAGTTATTGACTTTATTGCTTTAATATGCTAAACTACAAAAGAGGTGATTTTATGGAAAAATGGAAAGAAAATTTACGAAAAATCACTCCGTACACTCCCGGAGAACAAAGCAAAAATAAAAACATCATAAAACTGAACGCAAATGAAAATCCCTACCCGCCTTCTCCGAAATCAATAGAAGTGTTTAAAAACTTTGATTGTGAAAAACTGAAATTTTATCCCGACGCAAACTCAAACAATCTTAAAAAATCAATAGCAGACTTTTACGGCGTCAAACCTGAAAATGTGTTTGTTGCAAACGGCTCCGATGATGTTATAGCCATTGCCTTTCAGTCATTTTTCTGTTCAAAAAAGCCTGTGTTTTTTCCCGATATTACATATAGTTTTTATCCTGTATGGTGTGAATTGTTCAAAATTCCGTATCAAACAATCCCCGTTGATGAAAATTTTAAAATAAATTTTTCCGACTATGAAAGAGAGAACGGCGGCGTTATCATACCAAATCCAAACGCTCCTACTTCAATCGGAGAAGACGAAGAGTTTGTGGAAAATCTATTGAAATGCAATCAAGACTCCGTTGTTATAATAGACGAGGCTTACGCCGATTTTTCAGAATACACCTGCGTTCCTCTCATTAAAAAATACAAAAACCTTGCAGTAACAGGTACATTTTCAAAATCTCGTTCTCTCGCAGGTCTCAGAATAGGCTTTGCAATAGCAGATAAAGAATTAATTTCTGTTTTGGAGGCAGTTAAAAACAGTTATAACAGTTACTGTGTTGACTCACTTTCAATAGCAGTTGCATCTGCAAGTATAAAAGACGAAGATTACTTCAAAGAAACAGTGCAGAAAGTTAAAAACACCCGAAAAAAAACAACTGAAAAACTTCGTGAACTCGGTTTTGATGTTTTAAATTCACAGACAAACTTTGTTTTTGCTACGATAAAAGACAAGTCGATGAAAGATTTATTTGAGTATTTAAAAAGCAAAAACATCTTCATCCGTTATTTCAATCTACCGAGAATAGATAACTATATCCGTATTACAATAGGGACAGATGAAGAAATGGAAATATTGTTGAACGAAACAGAAAACTATTTAAAAAATAACAATACCGTATAGAAATAAAAGACTGAATGTATGAAAACCACACATTCAGTCTTTTTGTTATTTTTAAATATAAACAAAAAACAGAAATAACTGTACGAGATTTTTTTAAAACTCAACTTTTACAAAATGTTTTCCCGTATCCGATTTAATCTTTAAAATCCCGCAATTTCCGACTTCATACTCTTCAAAAACATAATCACAGTCGGAAATGATTTTTTTAGGATTTTTATGTAAATACACTATGCTGTCTGCATTAAATTTTGTCGATTGCTCAAAATTCAACTCAAAAATATTTGAATTTTTATTATATTTAAAATCAATTATATTTCCGCAAATTTTTTGAGGATACGGTCTTGAAAGTGCATTTATAACAGAAGATTTCAAAACTTTATCATAATAGCACCAATAAACAGAACTCCACTTTCTCTCATTGAAAAAATCAATCAAATGTTCAATATGTGCCACCCATTTTGTACCGGAAGTGTAACCGCCCCACTCACCGATAATCACAGGCATTTCCAATCTTTTTTGAGATTTTTCATGTTCTTCAAAAATAGAGTCAACACGCTCGTTGCTTGCATATTTGTATAACGGAGAATCTACAAACAAATCGTATCCGTGCGGTGCAAATGCAACATTACTTTCTCTGTTGCCGTCAACACATATTGGCGGTGCACTGTAAGGAATTCCCAAATTTGAATAGTAACTGTTTTCCATCAGTAAAACACCTTTGCTTGTAACGCTTCTTAATGCTTTTGCACATTTATTCAAAAACGGAGTATATACATTTTCATCAAACTTTTTGATGATTTTTTTATTTTTAACTACTATACTGTGAAATGATTTTTTATTGCCGAAAATTTCTTTTAATGCCTTAATCTTTTTCACAGAAAACATTTCAACAAAAATTTTACCGATAAGTTTTAAAAAGCCGATTTTTTCTCTGCCGTTTTCAAAACACTTTTCAGCATTAAACTTTTTAAAGTTCTTACCGTTTACAGACTTGTTTACCGTGTTCAGAGTTTCTTCTGCTATGTTTGTAAAAACTTTTTTACCGTCACTTCCCGGATACGGCTCGTTGAAAAAGTCAAACCCGAAAAACGCAGGGCTGTCACAGTATCTTGCAGTGACATATTTTATCATATCGCAGTAATAATCTTGTAAACCTTTCCCGTTTACCTGCTCATTTGCCCAAAATGAGTCAAAAGATTTTTGCACTGCGTTAGAATAAAAATACCCCTCTGCCCAAATAAAAAGTGCCTTTTTAAATTTATAACCTTTGCTCAAACACGCCCAATCGGGAGCACCGTCGCCGATTTTCCCGAACAAATCTTGATGCAAATCAAGGAAAAAATATATTTCATATTTCTCACACAGAGATACGATTTTGTCAATTTCCTTTAAATATTCTTCATTGTAAACATTTGGCTCAGGTTCAATGGCGTCCCAAATTATACCTAAACGAATTATATTAAATCCGAGTTCTTTAAGTTTTTTTATTCTGCTTTCATCAAATTCAAATATATATCTTTTCTTTTTTGAAAATAAAATTTTTTTCTTTCCTTTGTTTACATAGTTAATTCCGTTGAAAATTCGTTCCCTGCCAAAATCGTCTGTAAAATATGTTCCGTTCGCAAATATTTTCTCCATTTTATCTCCTCACAAAAGTTAATAATACTATTATATTATAATAATATCGCATATTCAACATTTTCAAAGAGATTTTACATTTACTTTTTGTGAGTTTTATATATGAACTGATTTAAAAACTGCGTAAACAGAAAATTAAAATTGTTTATTGGTTTTCTTATTCCTCGATTTTGTATTCACTGTCATCCCAGTTATAAACATACTCTCCTCTATCTACACAAGGCATTCCTTTCAATATTTTCATATTCTCCCGTGTCATAATTAAAACACCATTTTGACATATTATATTTCCTCCAATACATATTCGAGCATTTTAAATGCACAAGATTTTTTTGCATTTTTCTTTGAAGATGATTTTGATTTGAATGATTTTTCACATTCTTTTATTCTGCACTCACAGTTCCATATTGGGTTACCATCATTGTCATAATTCTGTTTGAAATCGTATTTAGGTATAGAGAAATAACCTCGTCTTGCCAATATTTCAAGTTGATTTATAGCATCATCTTTATTAGGATTATCTATTTCATCCTGAATAGACCATAGTAATCCTTCTTTTTCCAACCATTCATAAGCAAGTTTGCAAGCCTGCTTCCTTGCATCATTTTTTGATGTACCAAAAGCTACAAATTGAGGAATATCTGTCAATAATTTTAAAAAACATGTATATAAAAGCTCATTAACATTTGTTTTTGATTGGTCAATTCTTTGTATAATTCCATCATAAGGAAGATACCAACTTGTAGTATAATGTACTTTCTCAATCTTAAACCAAGGAACAACATGCCATTTTTTAGTTTCATGTTCAATAATCAAATCAACATAATTTTTTTCACTATCTGTCTCATCAAAAGTATCAGGATTAAGCATAATCTCTACAACCTCAAACAGTTTTTTGTAATCCCAATTGCAGTCAATTGCAACAGCACCTAAAATTGCTTCAAATAAATCTTCTTTAACAGACAATTCCTGATTTATGTTGTTTTGAGTGTCACCCTTACCCATTCTGATAAAATCAGAAAATCCTAATTCATCAATTCTTTTAGCAAGATTTTTCTTTTCAACCATTCTTGCTTTTAATCGAGTAAGTTTACCCTCATCAAGCTGAGAACAAAAACCATCTTTCTCAACACTGCCATACTTGTTAGCAAGGTAATTAACAACTGCAATATCAAGCACCTTGTCCCCTATAAACTCTAAAACCTCATTGTTTGTGCCTCCGTTTTCCTGTGAATAAGATCTACGAGTCAAAGACTGAGTAAGTAAATTTAGGTTTTTGAATTCATAGCTTATTTGCCCTTGTATCACAAGGTACATTAATTCTTTTTCCATAATAAAAAATCCTTTCTGAAAATAATTCTACAAAAAGGCATAAAAAGAGCCTGACAAAAAAACACCTGTGCAAGTACAAGGTGTTAATAAGCCAGACAACATACAATAAATTAAATTCTTTGTTTTCACTTGTTTATTAAAATTCACTTGCATAAACAGTAATAAACACTTATAAACAATGTCTCAAATTTAAAGCGTTATGCCATTTGCGTCTGTATTATACAACATCTTTAGGCTGATTTCAATAATCTTTTTATATTGTCCATTTTAAATACTTATAGCATTAAGAAAGCGTGTGCTAAAATAGCACACGCTCTTTTATTTATAAACAAAAATTATAAAACCATTTAACACTATAATCATAAAAGTATAAAAAAATCAATAAAAATTCCAATATTGGAACTTTTATTGATTTTAACGCTCAACTATTCCGAAACATCTGACTGTTTTCTATGCACTTTTTCTTAAATATATTAAATCATCTACTCATGCTTCCAACAATACTGCGTTTGCGATGCTTGGAATAGTTCTGCCCTGTTTACTCGAAGTCGGACTCATCAAAGCACCTGTGGCTATGAACAAAACTTTTTTATAATTTTTATTATTCATATTTTTAATTATATGCGAACATAGCACACTGCCTGCACAACCACATCCCGAACCGCCTGAATTTACATCTTGTTTTTCTCTGTCGAAAATCATCAATCCGCAATCGTTGTGTTGTTTTTTTATATCTATACCACTGTCTTCAAGCAAATCATAAAGCAATCGGCTTCCTGTTTCGCCTAAATCTCCTGTCAAAATCAAATCGTAATCTTCAGGATTTGTTTCAGTGTCTTGTAAAAAATCTCGAATAGTCCTTGCAGCAGCGGGTGCCATTGCAGCACCCATATTATTTGCGTCGGTAATTCCGTAGTCTGTTATTGTTCCTATATGTGCTTTTGTAATTTTTACACCGTTGCCGTTTGGCTTAACGACTGCACAACCTGCACCCGTTACAGTCCATTGTGCAGTAGGCGGTCTTTGTCCGCCGTATTCTAAAGGAAAACGGAACTGCCTTTCACTTGAACAAAAATGACTCGAAGTCGATGCAACGCAACAGTCTGCTCCTGCATCAACAAGCATTGCAGAAGTTGCCAAAGTAAGTGCCATTGTAGAGCAAGCACCATACATACCGATAAACGGCACATTAATATCTTTGAACGCAAAACACGAACCTGTACATTGGTCAAGCAAATCACCGCCAAGAATGAAATTTATTTCTGACGGTTCAACATCTGCTTTTTTCAAGGCACGCATAACTGCATCTTTCAGCAATTCCGATTCGGCAAGTTCAAATGACTCCTGTCCCATCGTAGAATCAACATATATCATATCAAAGTCATCTGCAAGCGGTCCATCGCCCTCTTTTTCTCCGCAAACTCCTGCACTTGCAATAATGACAGGCGGATTTTCAAACTCTATTGTTTTGCCATGTATTTTCATATAAAACACCTCAATGTTATTATTGCCAAAACATTGACAAATATAGTAAAGATAATAATTTATTTGCAAACATGCAAACAAATTAAAATATTGATATAATTATATTGATATAATTATTAAGATGAGGTGAATTATAATGAAAAAACATATAACTGTCATAATAACAATTTTAATTATTTTAGTTATAATGTTTCCCATTCGCACACAGTTAAAAGACGGCGGTACGGTAGAGTACAAATCACTTACATATAAAATCTCAAAAGTTAAACGCCTAATTTCTGAAGAAGAAGCAGAAAAAGAAGGCAAAGTACAAAATTACGATAGAGGAATTATTGTAGAACTGTTTGGTTTTGAAATTTACAATGATGTTGAATAAAAAAAACGGGCAAATGCCCGTTTTTTTTTTACATCGTTTTATTAAATTAACCAAGAAGTTCTTTAAGAATTTTTGTAACTTCGCTTGCAGGAGCTTTACCTCTCAATGCACGCATTGACTGTCCGATAAGGAAGTTGAATGATGCGTCTTTACCGTCTTTATACTCGTTTACGGCTTTTTCATTATTTGCAAGCACTTCTTCTATTGCAGTTTTGATTGCACCTGTATCGCTCATCAGTCCCATATTATTTTTATCAATATATTCCTGTGGGTTAACATCTTCTTCAAAAACTGCTTTAAATGTTTTCTTTGCGGAATCACGGCTTATTTTACCTGCTTTGAGAAGATTGATGACTTCGCCGAGAGATTCTGCTCTGAAATTCATATTTTCAGGCAATGTTGAAGTATCGTTAAGAAGTTTCATCAACTCTCCGAGTACCCATTTTGCACTTTCTTTCGGGTCGTTTGTAACTTCAATTGTTTTTTCAAAAATTCTTACAAGATATACGCTTGAACATATATTTGCCGTGTCTTTTTCAGAAAGACCGTATTCATTGATATATCTTTCCTTTTTAACATCGGGAAGTTCAGGCAAACTTAATTTAATCAAAGAAATGGTTTCATCCGAAATTGAAATCGGAGGAATGTCGGGTTCGGGAAAATACTTATAATCCTGAGCATCTTCTTTACTTCTCATAGCATAAGAATAACCTTTTGAATCGTCCCATCTTCTTGTTTCCTGAACAACTTTTTTGCCGTCTTCTATCAAGTCTATCTGACGGGCAGACTCGTGTTCAATAGCACGATGAATACCTTTGAAAGTATTGATATTTTTCATTTCTGTTCTTGTGCCGAGTTCATCACTGCCGACAGGTTTAACAGAAACATTGACATCTGCTCTCAAAGAGCCCTCCTGCATCTTACAGTCAGACGCACCTATAAACTGAAGAATTTCACGCAATTTTTCAACATACTCAACCGCTTCATCAGCAGACTCAATGTCTGGTTCGGAAACGATTTCCAAAAGAGGAACACCACAACGGTTATAGTCAACAAGAGTACAATCGCTGTATGCGTCGTGTACAAGTTTACCTGCGTCTTCTTCCATGTGAATTTCTTTTATTCTGACCTTTTTCATTCCGCCTTTGGAAGAATGAATTTCAACATATCCGTTTTGACAAATAGGCAAATAAAGTTGAGAAACCTGATACGCTTTCGGCAAATCGGGATAAAAATAGTTTTTACGGTCAAATTTATTGTACTGTGTTATTTCACAATTCGTAGCAAGTCCTGTTCTTATGGCATATTCCACTACTTTTTCATTTACAACAGGAAGCGTGCCCGGCATACCCGAACAGATTTCACAAACATGAGTGTTCGGTTCGCCGCCGAATTCAGTTGTGCAAGAACAAAAGATTTTTGTTTTTGTTGACAATTCTGTATGAACTTCAAGTCCGCATACAAGTTCGTATTCAGCCATCTTTTATCCTCCTTACACAAATTTTGGTTTTTGTTTATGATAATCGGTTGCGTTTTGGAAGCAATTTCCTGCACCGAGTATTGTTTTTTCATCAAACGGTTTGCCTATAAGCTGAAGACCTATCGGCATTGAATTCTTATCAAATCCGCATGGAATTGATAAAGCAGGAACACCTGCAATATTAATCATTACGGTATAAATATCGCCGAGATACATTTGAAGAGGGTCGGACAAACCTTCACCCATTTTCAACGCTGTTGTCGGTGCAACAGGTCCGAGCAAGAAATCATACTTTTCAAAAGCATCATTAAAAGCCTTTGAAATAAGACCTTTTGCCTGAAGTGCCTTTTTATAATATGCGTCATAATATCCGCTTGAAAGCACAAAGTTGCCGAGCATTATTCTCTTTTTAACTTCTCTCCCAAAACCTTCGCTTCTTGATTTAAAATAAACATCACGAAGATTTTCACAATTTTCGGCAGAAAAGCCATATTTAATACCGTCAAATCTTGAAAGGTTTGAACAAGCCTCTGCACACGCAATTATATAATATGCAGGAATAGCGTACTCAACAATCGGCATAGGAAATTCTTCAACTTCTGCGCCGAGAAACTTCAAAACACTTGCCACTTCCATTACAGACTTTGCAACTTCTTCGTTTATACCTTCACCGAAATAATCGGACGGAATTCCTATAACTTTGCCTTTCAAATCGAAATTTTCTATATCTTCAAGCGTGAACTCACTGCCTGCCATAGATGTTCCGTCTTTTTCATCTTTTCCGCTGATAATTGAGAAAAGAGCGGCAGCGTCCATAACATTTTTAGAAATAGGACCTATTTGGTCAAGCGATGAAGCATAAGCAATAAGTCCGTAACGAGAAACAGAACCATAAGTCGGTTTAAGTCCTGTTACACCGCAGAAAGAAGCCGGTTGTCTGATTGAACCGCCTGTATCCGAGCCGAGTGCGATAACTGCTTCTTCAGCGGCAACTGCTGCCGCAGCACCACCTGATGAGCCACCGGGTACACGCTCTTTATTCCACGGGTTTTTTGTTGCACCGAAATACGATGTTTCTGTTGTAGAACCCATGGCAAACTCATCCATATTGAGTTTACCGAGCGTAACTGCTCCGCTTTCATCCAACTTATTGACAACCGTAGCATTATATGGCGGTACAAAATTTGACAAAATTTTTGAAGAACAGGTTGTTGCTTCGCCTTTTGTACAAATATTGTCTTTTACTCCGACAGGAACACCTGCAAGCAATCCCAACTCTTCGCCGTTGTCAATCTTTGACTGCACACTTTTTGCCTTTTCAAGTGCAAGTTCTGCATTATATGAAGTATAGCAGTTGTATGTTTCATCTCTTTCTTCAATTTGCTTTACAACTGCCTCTACAACTTCTGTTGACTTAATTTCTTTGTTTTTAATTTTCTGTGCAAGTTCAAGCGCACTAAATTCTGAAATATTCAATTCTGCGCCCTCCTTACTCTACCGTCTTCGGAACTACAAAACAACCGTCTTGTTTCATAGGTGCATTTGCAAGTATTTTTTCATTTTCCATTGACGGTTTAACTTCATCTTTTCTCATTACATTTGTAATCGGGAAACTGTGGCTCATTGCCTCGACGCCGTCTGTGTCAAGTTCATTGAGTTTATCTATATATGTTAAAATATCCTGAAGTTCACTGCCGATAGATTTTTCTTCTTTTTCGGACAATTCAATTCTTGCAAGGCTTTCAAGATATTTAACGAGTTTATCGTCAATTTTCATTTTTACACCTCAGTTTTTTTCAACAGGTCTGCGAAGTTTTATGTGGACTTCTCTGAGTTGTTGCTCGGAAACATAGTTCGGAGCGCCGAGAAGCATATCTTGTGCATTTGAATTCATCGGAAATGCGATAACTTCACGGATATTTTCTTCATCTTTAAGAAGCATAATCATTCTGTCAACACCCGGAGCCATACCTGCGTGAGGCGGAGCACCATAGTGGAAAGCATTGAACAATGCACCAAACTTTTTCTCTACATCTTCAGCAGTATAGCCTGCCATTTCAAATGCTTTAATCATTATATCGGGACGATGGTTACGAACAGCACCTGAAGAAAGTTCAACACCGTTGCAGACAATATCGTACTGATATGCTTTAATTTCAAGCGGGTCTTGATTTAAAAGTGCGTCCATCTCGCCTTGAGGCATTGAGAATGGGTTGTGAGTAAATATCAATTTACCCTCTTCGTCTTTTTCATACATCGGGAAGTCTGTGATAAAGCAAAGGTCAAATCTGTCTTTGTCTATAATGTCCATTCTTTCGCCGAGTGCAGTTCTGATTTGACCTGCATAAATATCAACAACTTTTTTAGCGTCACTGATAAAGAACAATGTGTCATCAGGTTTAAGAGAAAGCATATTGCGAAGTTCCTCTTTTTTCTCATCTGAAAGGAATTTTGCAATAGGACCTTTATAACTTCCGTCTTCAAGAACTGTGATATATCCAAGACCTTTCATACCAATAGAAAGAGCGTATTGAAGCAATTTTTCAAAGAAAGATTTGCTCATTTTTGCACAACCGGGTGCAACTATACCTCTAACTATTTTCTTTTGGAAAGGTTTAAAATCTACCGTTTCAAAGTACTCTGAAAGGTCGCAAATTTCAAGTGGGTTGCGAAGGTCGGGTTTATCTGTACCGTACTTGAGCATTGCCTCTTCGTAAGGTATTCTCTTAAACGGTGCGGAACTTACTTTTTTACCGTTGCCGAATTTTGAAAATGTATCATAAAGTACATTTTCAGCAACAGCAAAAACATCTTCCTGAGTTGCAAAAGCCATCTCAAAGTCAAGCTGATAAAACTCACCGGGAGAACGGTCTGCCCTTGCGTCTTCATCTCTGAAACAAGGAGCAATTTGGAAATATTTATCAAAACCTGAAGCCATAAGCAACTGTTTAAATTGCTGCGGTGCTTGAGGCAGAGCATAAAACTTGCCCTCGTGTTTTCTTGACGGAATGATATAGTCTCTTGCACCTTCGGGAGATGAACAAGTGAGAATCGGAGTTGTTATTTCCGTAAAGCCCAAAGAAGTCATCTTCTCACGCAAAAACGCAACAACTTTACTTCTGAAAAGAATATTGTCGTGAACTTTTTTATTTCTTAAATCAAGAAATCTGTACTGAAGTCTTACATCTTCTCTTGTTGAAGTTGACTCGCTGATTTCAAAAGGAAGATTTCTTGAACAATCGCCCAAAACTTCTACCTTTTCAACTTTTACTTCAAGTTCACCGGTTGCAATCTTTTTATTCACTGTTTCTTCTGCACGCTTAACAACTTCGCCGTAAACAGAAATGACTGTTTCTTTTCTTATATTTTGAAGCAATGCGTCGTCGTAAATTACAACCTGAGTAACACCGTATTCGTCACGAAGGTCAATAAACGCTACACCGCCGTGGTCACGAATAGTATCTACCCATCCCGCAAGAGATACTTTTTGACCTAAATTATCAAAAGTGAGTTCGTTACAATTATGTGTTCTGTATGCCATATTTGCAAACATCCTTTCAAAACTATAACAGGATTTATTAAAATGTTGACAAATCAACAAATACCTGCAAATTATCTGTGATATTATAACACAAATAAAACGAATTGTATATACAAAACGACTATATTTTCTAATAAAATATAAAATATTGGCAGAATTATTTTAAATTATTTAAACAAATAAAACAAAAGCGCCCTAAAGACGCTTTTGTTTTACTGTAAAATATATTTATGAATTTACTTGTTGAGCAACCGTTTTTTCATAAAGTTTCTCTATTTCATCAAGATGAGTATAGTTTTCTGCCTGAAAAATCAAGTTTTTGGCGTTCTCGTAAGGTGCTGTTATTCTGCTGTAAACAGACGCATTTTTTACATATTTTTTCATATCATTTCGTTGCCTTATCGTTTCAGCCAAAGTTTTTACTTTTCTGTTTTGAATTTCATTTTTAAGTTCATCTGTCGGCTTATAAACTTTATTTTTATATTTTTTCATTAATTTGGCAGATGTATTTTTACTTCTTGCAAGATTTATTGCATCAGAACGAATTTCCTTTTCGGATTTTGTTTTTTTAGGTAAAGATTTAGCAAGCTGCAATTCTTCTTTGGCAGACTCATAATTATAATTTTTACCGTTTTCAAAAACTTTTTTCGCTTGTGCCAACTGTTCTTTATATCTTAGAGTAGAGAATTTTGAAAGTTCTTCAATTATTATAGGAGCATAATCTATTTTTTCATTTATTTCTCTGATTTCTTTTATTTTAGACCTTGCTGCTCTTATTGCCGCAAGTCGTGCCTCTTTTTCCTCAGCAGATTTTTTAGGCATCTTTTTTGCTGCCTTCAACTCCGAATTGTCTATTTTCAACTTATCCTTATTATAATATTTTTTAGCATCAATAATAATTTTCATAGTTTCTGCAATTTCATTATCATCTAAATCATTATTGCCGTAATCTTCAAACATTGCTCTGATTTTAAGCACATTTACATAACCTTTATGTTTGGTTTCGGTTAAATCATAAAACAAATAAGGTATAAGGTTTAAAACAGCACCTATTATTGAACAAATAATAAGGACTTTAAACAAATTGTTTCTGAGTGTGTCGTTATAGAGAACATCGTAATTTTCGTGAAGTCCCATACTCTCATAAATAGAAGGAACTACCATACCCGTAAAAAAGCCTAAAAATGTACCGATTAAACCGAGAGGTCCGAATAAGCCGTCAATTCTTACGCCTGTCTTCCACTGGTGATAGTCACGCATATCGGCATTTATATTTGGTAAATATATATTTCCGAAAGTATTAACGAAACCGTTCAAAAACATTATTACACATATTGCAATCAAACTGTTATAAGAAAAATAGAGAATTGCAAACAAAATAACATTTAACATATTGCAAATTATAAGTAAATTTCTCTTGCCGAACTTTTTTATTGCAAGCGGAGCAAGCAACATAGACCAAAGTGCCGCATTACCGATTATAGTTGTTGCTATACCCAACTGAGCCGCTTTGTCGCCGTTGTGTGAATATACAAATGACCAATTTAAAATAACGCCTGCGGCAGATTCTAAAAATCCTATCCAAATGGCACCGTTTATTATCCAAAAATATTTGTTTTTAACAACTTCTCTTATTGCGTCTGAAATTCTTACATATTCAACTTTATTTTTAGGTAAAATCAATCGTTCTTTGACTTTTCTGAAAAATATATTATTAATGATTAAACCTATAACAGTAAATACAGGATATATCAATCTGTATGTATTTATGTTATTCATTCCGAAAGTAAGCCCTGCAATTGTAGGAATTAAAAACCCTGTTATAGTAGGTCCCATTGAAAAAATAATTTGAGAAATGCTCATAACAGTAGCTCTTTCCTGAGCGTTCGGCGAAACTATTTGCTGTATATATGCGTAGGATTCATTAAAAAAGCAAAGAAAAAATTGAATAACTATATAAAATACTTCAACAATTATTATTTTTGCAATGTACGAACACTGTTCATACGGCATTCATACAAAAATAGTAGATAAAAGAACAATCGGAAAAGAAGTTCTTAACAAAAACGGCAAAAATTTGCCGCCTTTCATATTGCGATTGTCAAAATACCAGCCTCTGAAAAATGCAATCGGAATACCTATAATATTAGCCACTATAAGCATAACATATAAATCGAGAGGTTTAATTCCTATACTTGCACCGACTAAAAAATTTGATGCATCTAAAGCAATCGTGCTTGCCAACGCCGTAGTCCAGTTAGCACCGAAGCCTGCTATACCCAAATTGGCAATTTCTTTAAATGAAACATAGTTGTTTTTTGGCGGTTCATTCCAATATTTTTTCGCAAATGAAATAAATTCATTAACTTTTTGTTTTACTTTTGCCATCCTTTTTCCCCCATAAAAGTAAATGATAATATTTTCTTAATTATAATACAGAAAAAAGGCAAAGCAATATTTTTGTGCAATGTTTATACTATTTTTCAAAAAATAATATTATTTTACTGCACAACATACATAAAAATACAATTTGATAAATTTTAATTTTTTAAAGTAAACAACAATTATTCGTAAATTCAGCAATAAAAAAACGGTTTCCGAAAATTTATTTTACAGAAACCGTTAGAAATATATTAACTTGCAGATAAAAAAAGTAAATAAGACTTTTCCTATATTATACCGCCGTTAACGCCCAAAATCTGACCTGTCAAATAGTCGTTTTCTGCAAAAAACAATACGGCTTTTGCAACTTCAAAAGGAGTACCCAAACGCCCAAGAGGAACCTCTGATGCAAGTTCTTCTTTGTCGAACATATTGTTCATTTCAGTATCAATTATTCCGGGAGAAACACAGTTAACCGTAATTCCCGACGGTGCAAGTTCTTTTGCAAGTGCTTTTGTTAAACCAATCACCGCAGCCTTGCTCATAGAATATGCAACTTCACACGAAGCACCTTCCTGCCCCCACATAGATGAGATATTTATTATTTTCCCACTGTGTTTTTTCAGCATAAGAAGTGCTGCGTATTTGGAAGTGAAAAATGATGCTGTTGAATTAACAGACATTACCTTTTCAAAGTCTTCAAGTGTAGTATCATTTATCATTTTAATCAAACTTATTCCTGCATTGTTTACCAAAACATCTAAACTGTCAAAGTTCGAAAATAAATTTTCTATTTCATCTGTATTTGAAAGGTCGCACTTAATTTTCGTTACACCGTCTAAATCGCAAGGCGTTTCGTTTACAGTTACATAAACATCATAGCCTTTGTCTTTGAACAATTCGGCACAGGCTTTACCTATACCGCCTGCTCCGCCTGTTATTAAAACCGTTTTCATAAAATCACCTTTATAAATTTTAACACATACAGAAAAAAACTTCAACATTCCAAAAAGGATTATGGTTGCATTAGACTGTTAAATGCTATATAATTAAAAATATGTTTGGAGAGTGATTTTATGGAAAGAGAATTTTATACAATTTCTTTGTATGTAGATGAAAATGAAAATTTGATAGGAATACCGTGCGGAGAAAGCAAAAAGTACGGAGTTGCAGATATAGACAAAGTGCTTCTGCTCAAAGCACCGTATTCAAGCGACAGACTTGAAAAGTATGTCGAAGAAGTTATAGAACATTGCTACACAAAAGAACACAACGATGAAAGCGATGTTTCTACGATAGAAAAATATACGAAAGTAAAAGGTTTTGTTAACGCAACAGCGCCTTATACTTTAATATCAATAGTAAAAGCCAAAGATACATATTCTTTAATGCCGACATTCAACGACCTTGAAAAAGGACCGTTGCTCATTGATGACGACGAGCATATTTTACCCGTCAACTATAATGCAGGCGAACTTGCAGAAGTAATACATGGCTTTATAGAAGTGTATGTAAAAGCAAACATTTTTTATAAGGAAATAGAAGAACAGAATAAAAATAAAAAACAGCAGTTATGATAAAATTCATAACTGCTGTTTTTTATTTTAGCATTTAATCCGAATTTTGTCCCTGCTCAAAGGATGTTTTAAACTTCAATAAACTTTTTCGGGCAATTTTCATAGCCTCAACAGACTCTTCCATCTTTTTAATGTCATCTTTTAAATCTTTCTTTTCTTTACCGCTTGCCACATCTGCCTTTAATCTTAATTCAACCAATCTTTTTTCAATATCTGTGATGTTTTGGACATACTTTTCGTAAATGCTGTTAGAATATTCCACATCGTGTTCATCATTAAGAAATATTTCTCTAACTGCTACAAGTAACTTTGCAGACTGAATAATAGTGTTTTTCTCACCTGTTAAAGTTGCCATACCGGTGGCACTGCCTACACCTGCACCGACACCAAGCCCGAGAATAGCACCGCCTCCTACAATAGCTGCTGTGCCTCCTGCCATTCCTAAGCCACCTGCTGCAATCGCTCCTCCGCCAAGATAAGCCAAACAAGCACCGGTTAAAGCTGCACCGCTAAGTCCTGCAAAATTTGAGCCAACCAAAGCAACAGCAATTGCAGGTGCAAATGCTCCTGCTGCTACAACAGTAACAATTGCAATGACTGCAGTAACAGTTACCGATGTCAACACAGTTTTTAAAACCTCATTTAATTCACGAATTACTTTATCGTAACATCTTCGTAATCTTTTTATATAGCCTTTAGTATAGTAATTTCCGCTGAAAAATAAATCAAGATATCTGTCACCAACGCTTTTTTTATATCCATTAATAACATTTTGAAGTTCCTTATACTTTCGACTTGGTACATCTTTATCATTTTTATCTTTTTCAAGACTCAACGGATAGTATGGTTCAAAAAGCATAACTTCAAGCAAAACTAAACGAAACCATATTTTATAAGGGTCATTTTCTTCTACTTTTTGTATTAATTCTTCTTCGCTGTTGTACCAATGCAATTCTGTATTTTCAATTTGCAAAAAACTAGAAAAGCCTTTTGTTATATATTCTTTCCATTCATTGAGCCACGCTATTTTCAGTTGTTTTATACTTTCACTGTTAATTGGCAATTTAGTGTTTTGTATATCATTTAGCGTTTTATAATATTCAAGATTATACAAAATTTCTGTTTGTTCAACTGTTAAACCAAATTTGTCAATATTCATATCCCTAACCATATCATTACCCATTCTTTCATAAATTTTATTATCTGAATGTACAAATAAATTTTGTTTTATATTTTCATACATTTGTTTAATTTTTTTGACTTTTCTTGCTTTTAAGCACCAATTTACATCTTCACCTATGGCAACCGCAAATCTGCCAACACCTATATAGTTAACAGATACCCAATATTTTTGAGAAATTATAGCTTCACCTATATCGAGAGTAGTAAAAACTCCAGTTGAAATTGTAAGCATTCTCGTAATCGTTGGATTATTTACTAGCTTTACTTTTGCCCAGTTAATATTTTTCAAATCGGAAAATGAATGAACATTATTTACACGCATTTGCATTGCAAAATGGCGAAGAAAATAAAAAGTCCTTACGATACATTCATTTGCAATAACAGGAATAGCTTGTCGTCCAAGTTCAATTCCAACACCAAGTTCTCCACGCAAATCGAACTTTAATACAGTATCTTTGACAATCGCCCCAGATTCATCATGTTTTGCAAGTAAAGTTCCGTTGAACAGTTTCGATAGAAAAACAGACGGAGAATTATCATTCACCTGTAGATTTTTAAAAATTGGAAGTACCGATAATTCTTTTGCTAAAGCAAGTATCGGGCCCGGTATCCCTGTACCTCCGCTTTTTCCAACGGAATCGCTTGATCCGGCAACATCGCTAACAAGATGAAAAAACCAAACCAGAGTACCGAACAATATTTTTTCAGGAACATCTTTTCCTATAAAAATCTTGCTTTTTTCAGGAACATCAACAACTTTAAAACAACCATTCACATCTGTGCCATATGATTTTGAAGTAAATTGAGTAAGCATTGAAAACATCAATCCTGCTATAGTTGGATGATGGGCAAAATCCCGTAGATGATGTTGCAACCCACCACCAAAATCAGCCGTATTGCCATCACTTGGGATGGGAAATTTCTTTTCAAGAAATTTAACCGATGATTGTAAATCATCAGTTTTACATCCAAGCATTTTTGCAGTCTTTTTAACAAATTCGTCAACTTTATTACTTGCTATATTTCGTCCATTCTCTAAACTGAATTCTCCAACCCAAAGTATATCAAGTATACCGCAAAGTATTCCGCTGCCAATAGATACCAAATAATCATATTTATCAGATTTATTTGATAACAAATCAATCTGACCATTTAAATCAAAGATGATTTTATCAATATCATATTTATCTTCAACAGTTATTTCATTATTCGTTAAAAGTTGTATTTTAATTTCTTCATTTGAATCCATATCAATATTCTCCTCAAATATTTTTTGCCAGTATGCAAATACGCTGTAATTTCAATATAAATTGCTTTGATGTAATTTGCAATATATTTTCTATTTAGGTCTTATTTATTGGACTTTGTTTTGCTTTTTATAATTTTATCACAATATTTTAATGTATTTATATTTTAAATAAAACTTTTAACAATTTTTATAAATAAATACTATCTGTCATTAGCACTTTCAGAAATACACGAATTGATTTATTATATACAATAAACAATTGTTTTGTTTTCGTTTTTCACTGCATATTCTCATTTTACATTATTTTACAAGCAAGGGCAGGAACTGCCCTTGCTCATTTAAACAACCTTTTTAATCGTTTTTTCTTTCTTTGATGATTTTTTTTACCCATTTTTCACTGTAACCGTACTTTGAAGCAAGCTTCTTGATATTTGTACCGTCATATTCACAAATGATTTTATCTGCTATAAAATCTTTTGTGACTAAGTTCACAGGAAAAGTTACCTGTGTACCTCGGTAAGCTGAATGTATTTTTATTGCAGCTTCTACATCAAGCAAATTGGCAATATCTCTGTAAACGCCGCACAGATTTTCACTTTCAATTTCACTCGGTTCCATATTGGTATATACCTCTTTCATCTTTACTCTCCTTTCACATTATTAAATATTTTTTCGGAAATGTATATAGTCGTTGTTCACGGAACATTTCCTTGTAAAAGGGCACTGTTATACCCTTCATAACAGTGCTTGTAAATTTTGCGAGGCAAAAAAACAAAATCAAAACTTAAAAAACAACTTTAAATCTTAATAAAAATAAACATAAAAAAAAGCAGGCTTTCGCCTGCTCTTTTTTATGAATATATATAATTTTCTATTCTGTTTTATTATTTTCAACTTCAGAAACGCCGTCTTGTACTTCTTCAGCATTTTCTCCGTCAGCATTGCCGATTTCTCTTTGTGCTCTTCTGACTTTAAGTTCTTCAAGTATTCTTGAATGTTCTTTGTCACTCAAAGCATACTTGAGTGTCGGAATAACTGAAAGAAGAAGTCCGATTGCCGGAGGAATTGAACACAGGAAAATCATTGCTGTTGCATACGGTTCAAAGTCAACTTTAAAGTTTGCACCATTATTAAGTGCATTTGTCATCATTGCAACATTTTCATCACTGTATCCTACATAAGCATAAACTGCCGCACTTAAAATAGAAGCGATACCCGAAGCGAGTTTTGTTGCAAACGACTGACCGGAGAAGAAAACGCCGTCAGGTCTTATGCCTTTAGGATTAACATATTCTTCATAGTCAATACAGTCGGCAATCATAACTGACTGCAAAACATTTACCGCACCCATACTTGCACCCGCAAGCAAGAAACCTACAAAACTGAGTGCAAGCCATAACGGCTGGTCAAGACCGCCCTTTGCCGGATCTGCCATTTTATAAAACACAAAAATCAATGCAAACGGAATTGCACCGCCGGCACTTGAAATATTGTAAAGTGTTTTCTTTTCTACTTTCTCGATAACTTTAGGAACGAGTGCCATTGCAATAAACTGTCCACCGAATATTGCGCCACCGATTACTGCAAGTTGTATAATCGCAGTCATCATATTGCCGTTACCGAAATAATATGTGAGAAGCGTCATAGCAACAATCATAAGAAGTTGGATAGGACTTCTCAATACACTTGAAATGAGAATTTGTCTGAACGGTTTATTTGTCCACATCAATTTAAAATTCTCTTTAAGAGTATGTCTTTCGTCACTCTGTGTTACACGCTCTCTTGTAAACAAACCTGTAAGTTCAAACAAAACGGATGCTATAACAGTTGTTACAACAGCAGTTACAATAAAGCCCTTTTGCATAGCACCATTCATCGCAGTTGCGTCGGAAGGGTCGATGCCTTTTTGGAAAACTCTGCCGACTTCTTGTGCTATAACGGTAATGAGCACCATTATACCGCCGATACCTGCTGCAATTCTTGCAAGTGCAAGTATCTTTGAACGGTCTTTTTCATCGTCTGTCATAAGTGCCGTAATACCCCAAAGCGGAATATCGCCTACTGTATAAGCCATACCCCAAAGTATATACGAAACAGCAGCCCATGCTACAATAAGAATTTTGCCTGTTTCAGACGCTTCGGTGTAAATACCGTTGCAGAAACACAAAATTGTAATCACGCATATTACAGGTGGTGCAAAGATTAAATACGGTCTGCACTTGCCCCATTTTGAATGCGTTTTATCTACAATTGTACCCATCATTGGGTCGTTTACAGCGTCCCACACTCTTGCAACAAACATAATTACGCCTATTGCCATTGCAGGAAGGAAGATAACATTTTGCAAATAGAAATAAAGTCCCGTACCGATAATGTTGTAAAGCATATTTTGTCCCAACATACCGAGTAAGTACATATTTCTTTCTTTTGCAGTATATGTGTTGTTATTTATTGGTGATTTTCCCACCTTAATGCCCCCTCTCAAATAACAATTTAATTATACTATTTGTAATTGATATTAGTCAAGATAAATAATAAAAAAGATTAAATTATTTTATTTTTATATTCATTCACCTACAAAATATGATATTTAAATCAATTTTTTACAAAAACAAAACCGAAAAGCAAAACGAGTTGCAATTCGGTTTTTTAAAATAATTATTTAATTTTAAGATTAAACTTAAATTGAATTGATTAAGAATTTGATATTTGCAAGTGCATGAGGTATGCCTGCAAGAATTTTGCCGAGACCTTTGCCTGTGCTTTGGTCATCGTTAAGTATTTCAAGCAAGCCTTTAGCCATTTTTTCACTGAAAACTCCCATAGACATCGCAATGAAGTTTCTAATCGGAATTTGAAGAGCCATCTGCTGAAGCATTTGACCGTCTCCGTTCTCACTGCTTCCGAATTTTACCATTACCTTTGAAACAATCTTGCAAATTCTTGCACCCCATTTTGTATGACGGGCGTCATCAAGACAGTTGTAAATTGTCAATTCTGCACTTTTATCAAGTTCACGAACAGGCAATTCACCATAAACAGCCGACCATTCATCATCGCTGATATTTTGAATATCTGCAGTATAGTATGAAGGTGCAGTTTCTCTGTAATCGGGAATTTCAACTGTTGAAGTGCTTTCAACGGTAACTGTTTCGGTAAGTTTTATATCTCTGCTTGACGCTGCAACGAGAATGTCAAACTTTCCGCTTTCAACACACCAATCTTCTGCATTTACATTGTAGAAAGCAAAAGCACGCTTTGACAAAGAAATCTCAACTTCTGTTTCCTCACCTGATTTAAGGAATACTTTTTTGTAGCCTTTGAGTTCTTTTTCAGGTCTGAAAATAGTGCTTTCAACATCTTTTACATATACTTGAGCAATTTCTGCGCCGTCGTATTCTCCGACATTTTTAATTTTGAAAGAAACTGTAACTTCATCTGTATCTTTGATACTGTTTGAAGACAATTTAATATCGCTGTACTCAAACTCTGTATATGAAAGTCCGAATCCAAATGGGAACAAAACATCTTTTTTAGCAGTATCGTAATAACGATAGCCGATATATACGCTTTCTTTATGCTCGCTTGCAACTTTTTTCGGATAATTTCCAAAAGTTGGATTGTCTTCAAGACAAAGCGGATATGTTTCTGCAAGTTTACCGCTCGGATTAACAACACCTGCAAGAAGTCTTGCAACTGCACTTCCGCCTGCCTGACCGCCCAAAAGTGAGTTCAAAAGTCCCTTAACTTCCGAAATCCAAGGCATCTTAACAACAGAACCGCCTGCAAGAACAACGATAGTATTTTCATTTGCATCGCATACTGCATGAATAAGATCATTGTGGCATTGAGGCATATCCATAGTATTTCTGTCATAACCCTCAGCCTCAAAGCCCTCTGTCAAACCTGCAAATACTATTGCAACATCGGCAGTTTTAGCTTTGCAAACTGCTTCTTTAACAAGAATATCATCCCTTACATCTTCGCTCTTTCTGTAACCTTGAGCATAATCACACTCAAAGCCAAGTTCAACAAGACTGTCATAAGCGTTGTCGAGTCTTGTCGGATTAACAACAGACGAGCCCGGTCCCTGATATCTCGGAGATTTTGCCATTTCACCGATTACTGCAATTCTTTGACCTTTTTTAAGAGGAAGAACATTGCCTTCATTTTTCATAAGAACCATAGAGCCTTCTGCAACTTCACGGGCTGTCTGATGATTTTTATCGTAGTCACACTCGTCTTTTGCATTCTCTAATGTTTCTTTTGATTTCAAGATAAGTTCAACAACATTGTCAACACGAGCGTCTAAATCTTCCATAGAAAGAGTGCCGTTATTTACCGAATCAATAATTTTTTGAATATTGTATTCGCCTGACGACGGCATTTCAAGGTCTGTACCGTATTTAACTCCCTCTACTCTGTCAACACTTGCACCCCAGTCTGTAACAATGAGACCTTTGAAGCCCCATTCATCTCTCAAAACTTTTTGCTGAAGCCACTCATTTTGAGAACAATATGTACCGTTAAGACGGTTATAAGCATTCATAACTGTCCAAGGTTGTGCCTCTTTTACGGCAATCTCAAACTGAGCAAGATATATTTCTCTCAAAGTTCTCTCATCTATGCACTCATTTACAATCATTCTGAATGCTTCCTGTGAGTTACATGCAAAATGCTTTAAAGATGCTCCGATGCCTTTTGACTGAATACCGTTTATGATTGAAGCGGCAGTTTTACCTGCAAGATACGGGTCTTCTGAAAAATACTCAAAATTTCTTCCGCAAAGAGGTGAGCGTTTAATATTTGCACCCGGTCCCAAAATAACAGAAACCTTTTCTCTTATACATTCGTCTGCGAGTGCCTGACCCATTTTATATGTAAGTTCAGGGTCCCAAGAACAAACATTTGTTGATGCAGGAGGCATACATGTAGCCGGAACAGAGTTTCCGAGACCGACTTTTTTGTTTTCCTTTGACGGATTTGTGTCCTGCTTTCTCAAGCCGTGAGGTCCGTCTGTAAGCATGGTAACGGGCAAACCGTATTTGTCCGAACCGAAAGCGTGCCAATAATCTTTACCTGAAACAAAACGAGCTTTTTCTTCTAAAGTCATTTTGTTCACAATTTCAGTATGTTTCATACTAAATATTCCTTTCACTTTTGCATTCTCATAAATATTTATTAAAACATTATATATTATACAATATTCTCTCAATAAATTTCAAGTAAAAAGATAAAACAAGAAACTGAAATTAAAAAAACATATAAATTATTTATGAAAATATACTTTCAATGTTACATTCAAATCGAATATGATTATGCAATCCTAAAGCAATAGGTATTTTGATTCCGACGAAGTAGAAATTATTAAATCTTCATTAGATTTTGGAAGTACCAAAGATACAATCAAAATAGAATTAAAATACCCGACTGTGGGAAACATACGAAGAACTGGAGTATACCGAACGGAAAATGTTATCTCAAAGACTCGGTTTTTGCTTTGAATGCCATAGTGTGTTTAATATGGATCATAACGATTTGGACGAATACGGCGAGCCGAAAAAGAAGCCAATCAAGAAGATGATGTATACGGATATTGCTACCGACCACGAATACAGCTCAGCAAATACGGCTCATAACAAGTGTGAAAAGGCGCTGGAGAAATTAAGAAAAGCAATAAAAGATTTAATATAAATTAGCAAAAAGCGGCGGCAGGAAGATTCTATTCTTTCTGCCGCCGCTTTCCATTTTGGCAGGTAAGTTCCACTAATTGAGACTTTATTTTTTCTTAACAGTAATCAATGAGGTCTTTTTTCCGTTTTTATTTCTCCTGTGCTATTCTGTTAGCGTAAGGAGGGATTAAATATGTCAGCCATATTTAAAGCTATACACGAATTTGATAAGCGCATTGAAGCACGTGCGGAGCATTTCGCATTCAAGCATCCGTATCTGTCCTTTTTTGTGGTATTTATCGGTATGCCGATTTGTGTTCTCGCTGCCGTATTTTTCTTTACCGTCGTCATTACGGCTCCTATAGCATTGATTTTCGGGTGGTTGTAATTATTTAAAATGAACAAAGTCGAACACAATATGTCTGAAGTTTGCTTTGCAGTGCCTTTTAACGCAGTTTTTATTAACATTTCAGTTTTAAAACATATCGGGCTCGATTTTTTCAATCTTAATACAATCTTAATACGCCGTGAATTCTGCTAACCCAAATTTAATTTTTATGTTGCTAAAATGTAATGCAAGGAGGTAGGACTATGAATATTATAATTGCATTTATCGGTCTTTGTGCTGCGGCACTGCTAATCTACTATGTTTACATACTGATG
>OFMI01000153.1_pt1 | contig 66508 bp, 99 predicted proteins | sample 1541741 | NCBI WGS metagenome assembly OFMI01 (sample SAMN04209219, study PRJEB22552) | human gut metagenome | biome: gut; material: feces | host: Homo sapiens | place: USA: Oklahoma | reverse complement strand
TGATATGAGCGGAGGAGCATGGGAATATGTAGCAGGCTATGTAAATAATGGAAATAGTAGTTTAACAAGTTATGGAAGTAGTTTAGTAAATGGAGACGCAAAAACGAAGAACGTGTATAGTAAAGGAAGTTCAGATAGTAGAGATAATAACTATAGTGCAAATTCAGGAAAATATGGAGATGCGGTATACGAGACATCGAGCAATAGTTCTAGTCCATGGAACTTATCGTGGTACGGCGATTACTCTAGCTTTCCTAACGCGGACTGGCCTTTCTTCAGACGCGGAGGCTATTACAATAGTGGTACGTATGCAGGCGTGTTCTGTTTCGAAGACTACGTTGGTGATAGCGACGGCGTCTATTCGTTCCGTCCGGTCTTGGTCGCACTTTGATATGACCACAAAATATACCTCTAAAACGCGCATAAAGGCACCAAATCTGCTCAAAAACGACAAAATTAATGATAAAACATTCAAAAATGAGACAAAACGGCTTAAAACGCAAAATAGAAGCTCGACTATTTTGCGCCTGTAAAAATATAAATGAAATAAGAAAACATACCTTTTTGGTAAAATTAGAATTGTTAATTTGATTAATTTAATAGTACTAATATAAAAAAGTAAAATGTCGAAAAAAGCTGACGTTTTTAGTTGAAAAGTAGAAAAAAAGTGATTATAATATCTTATATATTTAATCTAAGATATTATAGTCACTTTTTAATTTTAAAAAATTGTTATCTTAATAATCTTAAAACTTATTTTCAAAAGTTAAATTCAAATGATATTTAAACATGAAAATTTAATGAAATCTGAACTAAAATCCAAATTTATAAGAAAAGCAAAAAAATTAAACCATAATTTTTGAAAAATGTGATTAATGAAAAAATAGTATAGTTAATTAGTTTATGTAACTATTTAGTAAACATTGAAAAAAATGTAATTAAATTAAGTTGCATAAAGGTTACTAATTGTGCTAAAATGAAAGGAGAAAAACATATTGAATAACAAATATGAAAATATTGAAAAAAAGAAATTTAATCTAAAAAATGATGTGATATTTAAAGCGTTTTTTGGAAAGAAAGGCAATGAAAAATACCTAATAGATGACACAGATTGGGGGAAAATAGAAATGGCAGAGAAGAAAAATGAAAAGATAAAAAGTGCATTAGATGACATGGAATACTTAACAGGTGATGAAGAGTTACAAAGATTGGCAGAATTAAGAGAAAGTAGTGCAATAGATAGAGGACTTGCAATGAGTTATGCTAGAAAACAAGGAATAAAAGAAGGGGAAAAAATAGGAATAAAGGAAAATCAAATAGAGACTGCCAGAAAATTATTAAAGAAGAATGTATCTATAGATATTATATTAGAAGTAACCGGTTTAACTAAGGAAGAATTGGAGAAAATAAAAGTAAATGATAAATAGAATATTATATAAATTTATCTGGGAATATAGCATATATGTAACAAAAATATGATTACAAAAAGTAAAAATAAAATTTAATAGATGTATTGAAAAACATAAATATAGCAAAGGTAGTATAAAAACAACAAAAGTAGAACAAATATAAAATAAAGTTATATATAATACGAATTTAGGTTTCAACTTCTAAATAGAAATTGAAACCTTTCTTTAATTTCTAAACTTTAAATTTTTGCTTGTATTTTTTTACCAAAGAGGTTATAATAAGTAGCATAGTTAATTAAGGAGATGATAGCATGAATGTAAGTAAAGAAGAACTTTTGCATATTGCAAAATTAGCAAACTTAAATTTAAAAGACGAAGAGTTAGATAATTATTTAGCAAATTTACAAGATATATTAAATTTTGCTAATATAGTAAATAATGCTCCAGTAAACGGATTAGGAGAAACTATTGCAGCAAATAATAATTGCAATGTTTTTAGAAAAGACGAAGTAGTAGACTTTGAAGATAAAGAAGCATTACTTTCTAATGCACCAGAGCAAGAAAGAAATATGTTTAAAATTCCAAAAGTTATTCAATAGGTTTAATTTTCTATATAGAATTAAAATTCAAATATATAAAATTAAAAAGTAAGTATAAAAAAATAAGTATATAGATATAACATTAAAAATATAAAGTTTTAAATATTATTTTAAAATTCTATTAGACTTATTAAAGACAAGAAACTAAAAAATTACTTAAATTATAAATAATACTAGGAGGTATCTATGGAAATTATAGATTTGACAGTACATGAATTACAAGAAAAATTAAAAAGTAAAGAAATTACTATAGAAGAAGTAACAAAAGCTTATGCAAACAGAATTAAAGAAAAAGAAGGAGATGTACAAGCTTTTGTTACTACTTTAGAAGATGAAGCTGTAGAACAAGCTAAATCTATACAAAAAGACATAGAAGATGGAAAAGTTACTGGTAATTTTGCAGGCATTCCAATTGGAATAAAAGATAATATGTGTACAAAAGGTGTAAAAACAACATGTAGCTCAAAAATGTTAGAAAATTTTGTTGCACCATATGATGCAACAGTTGTAGAAAGGCTAAATGATGAACATCTAATTAATTTGGGAAAATTAAATATGGATGAATTTGCTATGGGAGCTTCTACAGAATATTCTGCATTTAAGAAAACAAGAAATCCTTGGAATTTAAATACAGTACCAGGGGGCTCATCTGGAGGAAGTGCAGCAGCAGTAGCTGCTAAGATGGTACCATGGGCGTTAGGTTCAGATACAGGTGGCTCAATTCGTCAACCAGCGGCTTTTTGTGGAGTTGTAGGATTAAAACCAACATATGGCTTAGTTTCAAGATATGGTTTAGTTGCATTTGCATCATCACTAGATCAAATAGGACCTATTACAAAAGATGTAAGAGATAGTGCTATGTTGTTAAATTTAATAGCAGGACATGACGAGAGAGATACAACATCTGAAAATATGCCTAAAAAAGATTATACAAAAGCACTAAAAAATGATGTTAAAGGATTAAAAATAGGAATTCCAAAACAATATTATGGAGAGGGAATAAATCCAGAAGTAAAAGCAAAATTAGAAGAAGCAATAGAAACATATAAAAAATTGGGTGCAGAAGTAGAAGAGTTTTCTTTGGATATAGCAGATTATGCATTAGCAACTTATTATATAATTGCATGTGCAGAGGCAAGCTCTAATTTAGGTAGATTTGATGGAATTCGTTATGGATATAGAACAGAAAATTATGAAAATTTAAAAGATATTTATAAAAATTCTAGAAGTGAGGGATTTGGACCAGAAGTAAAGAGGAGAATAATTTTAGGTACTTATGTTCTTTCATCTGGTTACTATGATGCATATTACAAAAAAGCTCAACAAGTACGTACACTTGTAAAGAAAGAATTTGATGAAGCATTTAAAAAATATGATGTATTACTAACACCAGCATCACCAACAGTTGCTTTTGGAATAGGGACAAAATCTAATAACCCATTAGAAATGTATTTAGCAGATATATGTACTGTTCCTGTAAATATTGCAGGACTTCCAGGAATATCACTTCCTTGTGGAGTAGATAAAAATGGAATGCCAATAGGAATGCAATTAATAGGAAATAGATTTGAAGAAGAAAAAATACTAAATGCAGCATATACATTTGAGCAAGAAATTAAATTTAGTGAAAAATACCAACCAGAATTCAAAAAATAGTAATATAAAATATATAGATAAAATGAATTATAAATTAAAAAGTTAATTATAAATTTAATAACATTGATATATAAAATAATTATACTAAATATGATAATTTATATTCGTTAATAAATTTTCTAAAAATAATGAGAAAGTGATAGGCAAAGATAAAGGAGGACAATTATGTCAAAAGAAGATTATGAAGTAGTAATAGGTTTAGAGGTCCATGCAGAACTTTCAACTAAAACTAAAATATTTTGTTCATGCCCAACAACTTTTGGAGCAGAACCAAATACACATATATGCCCAATATGTACAGCAATGCCAGGAACACTTCCTGTTTTAAATGAAAAAGTAGTAGAGTATGCGGTAAAAGCAGGATTAGCAACAAACTGTACAATATCTAAAGATAGTAAAAATGATAGGAAAAATTACTTTTATCCAGACTTACCAAAAGCATATCAAATATCACAATTTGATAAACCTCTTTGTGAGCATGGATATATAGAAATAGAAGATGACGAAGGAAATAAAAAGAAAGTTAGATTATTAAGAATTCATATAGAAGAGGATGCTGGAAAGTTAAATCATAATGAATTTGGAGTAGGAAGTTTAGTAGATTTAAATAGGGCAGGAGTTCCATTAATAGAAATGGTTTCAGAGCCAGATATTAGGTCAAGTAAAGAAGCTGAGCAATATTTAAGAAAAATAAAATCAATATTAGAATATATTGAAGTTTCAGATTGTAAAATGCAAGAAGGTTCTTTAAGAGCAGATGTAAACGTTTCTGTAAGAAAAAAAGGTGAAGAAAAATTTGGTACACGTACAGAAATGAAAAATATGAACTCATTTAGAGCTATAGTAAGAGCAATTGAATATGAGAAAGATAGACAAATAGAAGTGTTAGAAGAAGGCGGAAAAGTAGAGCAAGAAACATTAAGATGGGATGATATAAATGGAAGAACATCTTCAATGAGAGATAAAGAAGATGCTCAAGACTATAGATATTTTCCAGACCCAGATTTAGTTGCTATACGTTTATCAGATGAATATGTTGAAGATATAAGAAAAGCATTGCCAGAATTACCTGAAAGTAGAAGAGACAGATATATTAAAGAATATAACTTATCAGAAAAAGATGCAAAATTATTAACAGCATCAAAGTATTTATCTAACTTATTTGAAGGAGCTTTAGCAATTTGTGGTAACGCAAAAGCAGTTGCAAATTGGATATTGTCAGATATATCTAGAATATTAAATGAAAAAGAACTAGAACCAGAAAATGTTCCTTTTACAGCTGAACAATTAGCAAAAATGATAGAATTAATAGATAAAGGAACAATAAGTTCAGCAATTGCAAAAAAAGTATTAACAGAATTATTTGAAAATCCAAAAGATCCAGAAGTAATAATAAAAGAAAAAGGTTGGATTCAAATTTCAGACGAAGGTGCTATAAAAGAAGTAGTAATGAAAATATTAGAAAATAATCCACAATCAGTAGCAGATTTTAAAGGTGGAAAAGATAAAGCTTTAGGTTTCTTAGTAGGTCAAGCAATGAAAGAAACAAAAGGAAAAGCAAACCCACAAATGTTAAACAAAATGTTCTTAGAAGAATTAAATAAATAGTTGAAAATAAATTAAATATAGGCAAACCTTATTATATATTAATAATTAGTAAGGTTTGTTTTTTATTTTATGAGTGTGAAATAAAATTAAGATATTTTAACTTAAATAATATTTTATATATGGGGTGGCATATATTTTAACAAATTTTAATTTAAATAAAAGATTAAATTTAGAATAATAATAAATTGGGAGTTAATCCCAATTTATTATTTTCTATAATTTTAATTCTTTTCTTATTTTATTAAATGATAAACTACAAATTAAACTTATTACAATAAAATATAAACTACTGGTAAAGATTGAAATTCCAGTGTAAAATAGAATAGGAGCAGAATTTGTAATAGAATATGTAAAAAGTATAATTATAGAAAAAATTAATAAAACAAAAGAAAATCTTAAACATAATCTTGTTATATGCATAATTTTTTTATCAATATTTTTAAATTCATTTAATATTTTTTTCATATGTTTACCTCACTTTAATTAATAATTAAAACAATATTAATTATATGTTAACATAAAATCAAACCAACATCAATGGAAAACACAACCATATGAAAGGATTATACTTATTGTAAAATACAATAAGTGCGCTATAAAAATTGTATACAAATTAAAAAGTATGAAAATAAAGAACTAATCTTCTATTTTGGTAAATTACAAAATAAAAGATTAGTTCTTTTATTATTTTTAAAAAACTGTGCACAATCTTTTAAAAATTATTTTGCTATAGAGTTTAACTTCTTAGCCATATTTGATTTTTTTCTAGCTGCTGTATTTTTTACAATAACACCTTTTGTGCAAGCTTGGTCAACTTTTTTTGTAGCTTCTGAGAATAATTTTGTAGCATCTTCTTTGTTTCCAGCTTCTACAGCTTGTTCAAATTTCTTTACAGCTGATTTATATCCAGATTTAATCATATTATTTCTAAGAGTTTTCTTTTCAATAACACTAACACGTTTAATAGCTGATTTAATATTTGGCATGTTTGCACCTCCCCTTAAGTTAATAAAATCAACATATATTCTACCACGAAATTTCCTGTTTGACAAGAGTTTTGGAAAATTTAATATCTCACATCTAAAATCTGGCTATATATAAATAATAAAAATACTTGCAAAAACTAAAAAAAACATATATAATTAGAATAAATCACAAAGGACAATTATATAAATTTTGGAAGGAGCGATTTTTATGAACATAAAAATAACAGGAAAAGAGTTAAAAGCAACAGAAGCAATAAAAGATTATATTGAGAAAAAAGCAGACAGATTAGTAAAATATTTTGGAGAGGATTTTGACTTATATGCAACAATAAAAACAGAAGGTGCAGAACAAATTGCAGAAATGGACGTAAAAGCAGTTGGAGAAAGAATAAGAGCAGTTACAGCACATAGAGATTTATATGCATCTATAGATAAAGATATAGACATATTAGAAGGTCAAGCAAGAAAAGTTAAAACTAAAAAAGATAAACAAAATATGACAGAGTCTATTAGAATGAAAGAAAGCTTAAAATTAGAAGAAGAGCATGAGATAGAAGGAGAAATTTTAAAAACATTATATTATGAAATAAAACCACTAGCTCCAGAAGATGCAAAATTAAAACTTGAAGAAAGACCTCAAGATAAATTCTTAACATTTATAAATTTAGAAAATAATAAAGTAAATGTAATTTATCGTTTGAAAGATGGCAAGAACTTTGGTATAGTAGAGCCAGAGGCATAGATATAAAATAAAAATTACATAAAGTAAATAATAATATTAAAGAAAAACTGCACATATAGCATTGCTATATGTGCAGTTTCTTAGTTTGGACACAAATTTGTGTCTTAGAGTTTAAGTGGCAAGCTCTACCTTAAAGACAATGTAGTACTGCGAAGATTTGGTCTCCTCAATCCAAAAACTCTTATGAAATTCAGAGTTTCTCATATAAGGACCTGCTTCGCACATGAATTGTCCGAGCTCGTAGAAGGTGCAGATGGTGTGAAAAGGAATCTCTTTTCCATCCATAGTACGGAGCATAAACTTAGCGACACCGTGACCATTAGATGGTACATAGATTTTTTTGCCAATGCGCCGACCTTTGGTGTAAAAACCGTGGTAAAAGTCCAACGCAACTTCACACTTTTCAACTTCTCCTAGAGCAGTTAATGACTGCTTAAGAAGCTGAATTTTTTCTGCTTTCGCATTGTTTAGCAGCAACCGAAAAGTTGTGCTAAAAATGGTACCTTCGTTAGGAATGTTATTCATAGCATTACCTCTTCTCTCTATATATTTGGCTAAAAGCCGTATAAATATTATACCATAAAAAGTTATATAAGGCAAATGCTATTGCCAATCTAACAAAAAACAATCTAACAAAATTCGACCAATTCTACTATATTTATTAAAATTTTTATGTTATAATATAATTATGTGTAAAATTTGATAAAAAGGAGTATATTTTGTGAAGATACTTTTAGTTATAGATCAATATCAAAATGGAAATAATGGAACAACTATTTCTGCAAGAAGGTTTGCAGAAGGATTACAAAAAAGAGGTCATACAGTAACAATACTTACAACAGGAGAAGAAGGAGAAAATAAGTTTATATTAAAAAGTTTAAAGTTGCCCATAGGAATTTCAGGAATAGTAAAATCTCAAGGAATGAGTTTTGCAGTACCAGATAAAGAAATAATAAGGAAAGCAATGGAAGATATAGATATAGTACATTTTTATATGCCTTTTTGGTTGTCTAGAACAGCTAAAAAAATTGCAGATGAATTAAAAATTCCAAATACAGCAGCATTTCATGTGCAGCCAGAGAATATAACTTATACTATAAAAATGGGAAAAGTAAAATTAATAAATGATAAAATATACGAAGAATTTAGAGACGACTTTTTTAATAAATTTAATCGTATACATTGTCCAAGTCAATTTATAGCAAATCAGCTAAAAGAACATGAATATACATCAAAATTATATGTTATTTCAAATGGAATACAAGATAAATTTAAACCTATGCCAAAAGAAAAAAATGAAAAAATTGTTATAACAATGGTTGGCCGTTTATCTGGAGAAAAGAGACAAGACTTACTTTTTGATGCAATAAAAAAATCTAAATATGAAAAAGATATTCAACTTGTCTTAGCAGGAAAGGGACCAAAATACAAGCAATATATAAAAATAGGAGAAAGCTTAACAAATAAGCCAATTATAGAATTTTGTGATGAAACAAAATTAATGGATTTGTTACATAAAACAGATTTATATGTACATACATCAGATGCAGAGATAGAAGCAATATCTTGTATAGAAGCAATAGCGTGCGGAAATGTTCCTATTATTTCAAATAGTAATAAATCGGCAACTCCACAATTTGCTTTAGATGAAAGAAGCTTATTTGAGGCAGGTAACAGCGATGATTTGGCTAGAAAAATAGATAACTGGCTAGATAATAAACAAGAACTTGATAAAATGAGAAAAACTTATGCTGAAAGTGCAGATAAATACAGAATAGAAAATAGTATGAAAAAAATAGAGGAGATGTTTGAAGATGAAATTGCTGAGAGGAGTAATTAGTTTTTTAAAAGATACTTTCTATTATTTAATAGCTGTACCAATTTTGTTTTTGGTAAATAAATTTGTGCTTGGTTATAAATTAATAGGAAAAGAAAACATAAAAAAAGTTCCTGGTGCTAAAATAACAATTTCAAATCATGTACATACAATAGACTGCTCTATGAATGGATTAGTAAGTTTTCCACAATATTGTTATTTTGTTACACTTCAAAGTAATATAGACTTACCATTTATAGGAAAACTTGTGAGGCTATTAAGAGGCATTCCAATACCTTTAAAGATATCTGAAAAAGAAAAATTTTATGAAGAAATATCAAACTTATTAAAAAATGGGGAAACAGTACATATATATCCGGAAGGGATGCTTAGACCATATGCTACAGATTTATTACAGTTTAAAAAAGGTGCATTTGCAATGGCTGTAGAAAACAATGTTCCAATAGTACCAAGTGTTATTTTAACAAGAGAGCCAGAAGGAATTTATAAATATTTTAAGAAAAAACCGTTATTTACACAGGTAGTGTTAGAGCCAATATATCCAGATTTAACTATAGAAAATAAGGGAGAAAGAATAAAGAAAATGCTTGATGAAGCATATACAAAAATGAAAGATCAATTAGATAATAATGGTGAAATTACTTATGAAGAAGAAGATGTAAAAGTATAAATTTTAAATTATTTTTATAGATAAAATTAATTTAAGTATAAATAACAAGGTAGTAGTAAAAGAAAAAAGAACCTTCTTAAATATGTAATACTTAAGGAGGTTCTTTTTTTACGTTATGAACGCAAAACTATTTCATTTGGTTTTCAGCTTGTTGGATTAATTTCTTAACCATTTGTCCACCTATTCTACCAGCGTCTCTTGAAGATAAATCTCCATTATAACCTTGTTTTAAGTTAACACCAACTTCATTAGCTACTTCATATTTAAATTTGTTAAGAGCTTCTTTAGCTTCTGGAACTACAGAATAATTGCTGTTGTTATTTGCCATGTCTTTCACCTCCTAAATGTGATAAATAAAGCTTTGAAAAAACGTTTTGTCTTTTCAATATATAGATTGCACAATAAACAAAAAAATAAACTGGAAATTTATGAGAAAAAATAAAAATTTAAAAATAAAAAAATAGGTTAATTGAAAAAGTAAAATATAATAAAAAAATAAAATTAATTATTTCACAATAATTGTATTTATTTTGTAAGTTTAATATAATAAAATAAATAATATATAAATTAAGAAAGGAGAATATGATTTTTTTAAAATCATAAAAATATATGTATAAATTAATAGCGATAGATTTAGATGGAACATTATTAAATTCATATGGTGTAATATCAGAAGTAGACAAAAATGCGCTAAAAGAGGCAATAAAAAAGGGCGTAAAAGTAATTCTTACTTCTGGAAGAGGAACTATGTCTGTAAAAAACTTTGCAAACGATATTGGGATAGAAGGAGATATTATTTGTGGAAATGGTGCTATTGTATATAATTTACAAGAAGATAAAATTATATATAACCAATATATAGATAAGAAAAAAGTTTTACAAATTATTAAAATTTGTGAAGAAAATAGTATTTATTATAATGTTTTTACAGAAGATACTATTTTAACAAGTTCACTTGCATATAATGTTTTGTTTTATAATCAAGAAAACGTAAAAAAGCCAGATAGCAAAAAAACAAATATAAATATTATTCAGAATATTTATAAATATATACAAGAAAGAGAAAAAGAAGATTATTTAAAAATGTGTATTTGTGACAAAAATAATATTATATTTGGCGGAATTATGAAAATGTTAAAAGAAGTAAAAAATGTTAATGTTATGGAAGTTGCACATATGGCAAGAAAACTAATTGCAAATGGTACAGATTATGTACCTGTTGAATATTATATAACAGAAATAATGAATCAGAATGCAGATAAGTGGAATGCTGTTAAATTTTTAGCAGATAAATTTAAAATAAAAGAAAATGAAATTATTACAATAGGTGATAATGTAAATGATGAGCAAATGTTAAAAAATGCGGGTTTAGGGGTTGCAATGGGGAATAGTGCTCCATATATACAAGAAATGGCAAAAGAAGTTACACTAGATAATAATTCTGGTGGAGTTGCACATATTGTAGAAAAATATATATTAAAATAATATATATTGAATTAATTTAACTAAAAAATTAAAAATACGAAAATAGAAAATAAAATATAATAAAAACATGAAATATGAAATAAGAAAATATAAAATAAAAGTATAAATAAAAATAAGAATAAAAACAAGAATATAAGTATAAATATTTAAAAGTGAATAAAATTTATAAAAAAGCACATAACTATCTTTGATAGGAGTGTGTTTTTTATGAGTGGAAATGATAAAAAAGAAATAGAAAGAAGAGAAAAGATAGATAAAACTAAAGAAGAAATAGGGGAGATAGAAGATACAACTAAATATGGAGAATTTGTATCTTCATATTTTGCGTGGCTTACTTTAGATAGGCAAAAGAAAACAGCAAGGAAATTAGAAAATATTACTAAAAAGAATAATAAAGAATAAATAAAAAATATAAAATATAAAAGTAAATAAAATTTATATTAGATAAGTTATAAAAATAGCTCTAAAATAGAAAGTAAGTTCAAAAATTGGTCAATTAAAAAGTTAAATGCAATTTGAAAAAGTAAATGTAATTTATTAAATTAAAATATTTAAAGAAAAATTAAAAAAAGTATTGCATTATTCAAAAAAGGTAGTATAATAATAATATAGGTCAAAGAAAGTCAAAGTCAAAAAAGAAAAGAGGCGGGTAAAATGAGAATATCAGATATAATAGAAGATTTTATAAAAGAAATGTTTGATGAAACAGACTTTATAGAAATTCAGAGAAATGATTTAGCACAACAATTTAATTGTGTTCCATCACAAATAAATTATGTTATTTCTACAAGATTTAAACCATCACAAGGTTATTATGTAGAAAGTAAAAGAGGTGGAGGAGGGCATATAACAATAAAAAGAATAAACACAACTAAAAGTAATGCGCTAATGCATATTATATCTAGTATAGGAGATAAAATAACGGCACAAGAAGTAGATATATTTATAAGAAATTTGCTTTCTAAAGACTATATAAATAGAGTAGAGGCTAAATTGTTAAAAGTGGCGACAAGTGATAATGTTCTTACAATACCAAACGAAATAAAAGATATTATAAGAGCAAGTATATTTAAAAATATGCTTATAAATTTAGTAGAAGATTAAAATATAATGATTTAAATTTCAAAACAAGAAATATTTTTAAATAGAAAATATTAAAGATAAATAAAAATTTAGATACAAAAATTTTGCAATTAAATGCAAAGGTTAATACAAAATTTAGATACAAAAGTTTAATAATAAAAAATAGTAATAAAATATAAAAAAGTTAAAAAATTAAAAATAACATAAAAAAATTAAAGGAGGTAGATTTTTATGTTTTGTCAAAATTGTGGAAAGAATGAAGTTAATTTTAGATATACTCAAATAGTGAATGGAGTAAAGAAAGAGATGGCTTTATGTGATAAATGCGCAAAAAAATTGGGATTGTATAATGATATGGATTTTAATATGCCAATTAGTATGTCTAGTTTTTTAGGAAATATGTTAAGTGACTATGAAGATGAAGCATTTTTACCAAGCTTTAGTGGTATTGCAACATCTAAATGTAATAATTGTAAAACAGATTATGATGAATTTATAGAAACTGGATTATTAGGTTGTGAAAATTGTTATAATGTATTTTCAAGTAAAATAGACTCACTATTAAAAAATATTCATGGGTCAAATAGGCATGTAGGAAGAATAAGCAAATTTATAGAAAATAGTAATAATTTGGGAGACTTTAAGCCAGTAGAAAAGAAAATTAAAACTAATAAAACGGAAAGAGCATCTAAAATAGAAGAGTTAAAAGAAAAACTTAACAAAGCTATAAAAGAAGAGCGTTACGAAGATGCTGCTAAAATAAGAGATGAGATAAAAAAAGAAGAAGGGAGATAAAATATGTCTAATTGGTATGTTCAAACAGGAAAAGACTCAGATATTGTTATAAGCTCAAGAATAAGACTTGCAAGAAATATAAAAGGAATTCCTTTTACAACTAAGTGTAAACCAGAAGATTTAGAAAAAGTAATAAATATAATGAATAATGAGGTAAATAGTTTAGGATATGGTTTAAAACTTTTTAGAATGGATAAAATAGATAATGTAACTAAATTAAGTTTAATAGAAAAGCATTTAATAAGTCCAGAATTTGTGGCTAAAACGGAGAAATCTATTACACAAAACTTAAAGGCAATTTTATTAAATGATGATGAAAACATTTGTATTATGGTAAATAAAGAAGACCATTTAAGAATACAGGTATTTAGTGCAGGATTAGACTTGGAGAATTTAAAAAATTTAATTGTGGAAATTGATGAAAAGATTGATGAAGCATGTCATTATGCATGTGATAGAAAATATGGTTATTTAACAACTTGTCCAACTAATGTAGGTACTGGAATGAAGGCTTCTGTTATGGTTCATCTTCCTGCATTAACTATAACAGGAAATATTAATAAAGTTTTACAAATAGTTAATAGTTTTGGTATGAATATAAGAGGATTATATGGAGAAGGTACACAGAGTTTAGGGAATATATATCAAATTTCAAATAATCAATCTTTAGGGTTAACAGAAGATGAAATTGTTAAAAATTTGAATATAATTACATCTAAAATTATAGAGCAAGAAAGGTTGGCAAGAAAAAATCTAACAAAAGAGCCTTTAGAATTAGAAGATAGAATATGCCGTTCATATGGAATATTAACAAATGCAAGAAAACTTACTTCTGAAGAATGCCTAAAGCTTTGGTCAGATGTAAAACTTGGAATGGATTTAGGAATAATAGAAGGGTTAACAGATTTAAAAGTGAACAAAATAAGGATAAATAGCCAATCTGGAAATTTACAAAAATATTTAGAAAATAATTTAAATGCATATGAAAGAGATATAGAAAGACCAAAGATAATTAAACAGATTATTTTGGAAAATTAATTGAAAGGAAGTGTTAATATGATTTATAAATTTACAAGCAGAGCAGAAAAGGCTTTAGAGTTAGCTAATGATTTAGCAATGGAGCTTGGACATAATTATATAGGTACAGAGCACTTGCTATATGGTTTAGCTAAAGAAGGTACTGGAGTTGCAAGTAAAGTAATAGAGATGCAAGATGTTACACCAGAACAAATAAAAGAAGAAATAGAAGTTCTAATTGGAGTGGGGTCAGAAATAGATGTGGAAACAGTAGGATTTACACCAAGAACCAAAAGAGTTATAGAAAATGCTTTTAGAGAAGCAAGAAAACTAGGAACAGAATATATTGGAACAGAGCATCTTTTGATAGGAATAATGCGAGAGGGAGATAGCGTTGCTGTTCGCGTAATGATGAATTTAAATATAAATCCTCAAAGATTATATACAGAAATTTTAAAAGTAATAAATGAAGATGAAGCAGTTATGAATAATGAAAAATCAAATAATAATGCTTCTTATGGAAGTTATAATCAAACAACAACACTAAATCAATATGGAGCAGATTTAACAAAGCAAGCAAAAGAGGGAAAACTAGACCCTGTTATTGGAAGAAAAAAAGAGATAGATAGAGTAATTGAGATTTTGTCTAGAAGAACTAAAAATAATCCTTGTTTAATAGGTGAACCTGGTGTTGGAAAAACTGCGGTAGTAGAGGGATTAGCAGAAAAAATAGTATTAGAAGATGTTCCCGAAATGCTAAAAAATAAGAGAGTTGTTAGTATAGATATATCTAGTATGGTAGCAGGTGCAAAATATAGAGGTGACTTTGAAGAGAGAATAAAAAAGTGCTTAGAAGAAGTAAAAAAAGTAAAGGATGTTATATTATTTATAGATGAAATTCATACTATTGTGGGAGCAGGTTCAGCAGAAGGTGCAGTAGATGCAGCAAATATTTTAAAACCACTTTTGGCAAGAGGAGAGGTTCAAGTAGTTGGAGCTACAACTTTAAATGAGTACAGAAAGTACATAGAAAAAGATGCAGCACTAGAAAGAAGATTTAGTCCAGTAACAGTTGGAGAACCTACTACAGATGAAACTATACAGATTTTAAATGGAATAAGAGATAAATATGAAGCACATCATAATGTAAAAATTAGTGAAGAAGCTATAAAAGCAGCTGTTAATTTATCGGTAAGGTATATTAATGATAGATTTTTGCCAGACAAAGCAATAGACTTAATGGATGAGGCGGCATCAAGAGTAAAAATGAAAACTTACACTATTCCAGATTCTTTGAAAAAATTGGAAGATAAAATTGCAGAGTTAGATAAAGAAAAGGAAGAAGCCATAAGAGTACAAGATTTTGAGAAGGCAGCTACATTAAGAGATGAAGAAAATAAGAAAAAAGAAGAACTTTCTAAGGGAAAAGAAAAATGGAATAATAAGAATAGTAAAAATGTAGTAACTTTAACAGAAGAAGATATTGCAGATGTAGTAGCAAATTGGACAGGAATACCTGTTAAAAAGATTAGTCAAGATGAAAATGAAAGACTTAAAAACTTAGAAACAGAACTGCATAAAAGAGTTATAGGTCAAAATGAAGCGGTAGAAGCAGTTGCAAAAGCAATAAGAAGAGGAAGATTAGGCTTAAAAGATCCAAATAGACCTATAGGTTCGTTCTTATTTTTAGGTCCAACAGGTGTTGGTAAAACTGAACTTTGCAAAGCATTGGCAGAAAGTTTATTTGGAACTGAGGAATCTATGATAAGAATAGATATGTCCGAATATATGGAGCCACATTCTGTATCTAAATTAATTGGTTCTCCTCCAGGATATGTAGGTTTTGATGACGGTGGACAATTAACAGAAAAGATAAGAAGAAAACCATATTCAGTAATATTATTTGACGAAATTGAGAAAGCTCATCCAGATGTAATGAATATGTTGCTTCAAATTTTAGACGATGGACGTTTAACAGATGCACAAGGAAGAACAGTTAATTTTAAAAATACAGTAATTATTATGACCTCAAATGTTGGAGCAAGAATAATTACAGACAAGACATTTTTGGGTTTTTCAAACGGAAATGATGAAGAAAAAAATGCAGATAAAGATTATGAAAACACAAAGAAAGATGTAATGGCAGAGTTAAAAAGACAATTCAGACCAGAATTTTTAAACAGAATTGATGAAATTATTGTATTCCATAAATTAAATGATGAAGATATCAAGAAGATTATAAATATAATGATTAATCAATTAGAAAAAAGGCTTAATGCTCAAAATATTACTTTAGATGTAGATGAAAAAGTAAAAGAACTAATTGCTAAAAAAGGTGTGGATAAAAATTATGGAGCAAGACCATTAAAAAGAGCAATTCAAAGTATGCTTGAAGATAAAATAGCAGAAGAAATGCTAGATGGAGTGGTAAAACAAGGTAAGAAAAATGTTGCAACTGTTGAAGACGACAAGATTGTGATAAAATAATTATATTAAAATTAACTAGCAACGGTAAAGTGAAAAAATAAATACAATTTTGTAAAGTAATTAACAACAGGTAAATTGTAAAAGTAAAATATGGTTTGTAATTAACAACAATGTACAATAATTAAAAAATATTGATAAAAATAAAACCACATGCTATAATAAGTTTATTCCAAAAGAGAAAGGTGTATGAAATGGACTTAATAATAGCATGTGTTTTTGTTTTAGTGTTTATAGCAGTTTCATTAGTATTACTTGCTATTTTTCAAATAAGAATGGCAGGTATTAAAATAAAAGATTTTTATGGATTTATACAAGCAAATCAAATGTTAGATAAACTAGCAAGGTTTGCAAGAAGATATGAAAACATGTCTCCACAAGAACAAGTTATATACTTAAAAGAAGCAGAAAAAATATTTGAAGCATATGATAAAATTCCAACAGCAATTTGGGAAGACCAATATAGAGAATACCAAAAGGTGTTAGATGCATATAAAAATATTAGAGTTATGAGATGGAATTTAAAAAATGAAGACAGTCATAAATTTCCCAAAATGGGAAATTAAGAATTGCTATTATAAAGTGACTGAATTAGATGGTAATTCATTTGTGATAGGAGATACAATTAATGTAAATGGTCAAATCAATGAAGATTTATTTGTACTTGGCAATATATAGTTTATTAAAACTAAAAAATTTAGAATATATTAGTTATAAGAATATGTTATTTATAGAAATTTTAAAATAAATATTATGAATTTATAGTTTATAATATTTATTTTTTTATTTGAAATTAAAGGAATTATTTGTAAGAAAAAAGAGATAATATTCATATAATATAAATAGTATAAGATAATTTTAAAATTTAATAAAAGATTAAAAGAGAGGTTTATTATATGAATATTAAATATTTTGACCATGCAGCTACAACAGCAGTTGCACCAGAGGTATTGCATGAAATGATACCATATTTTAGTAAAAATTATGGTAATGCATCTTCTATGTACGAAATTGCAAGAATTTCTAAAAGAGCTATGAATGAGGCAAGAGCAAAGATTGCACATGCTATAGGAGCATCTCCAAAGGAAATATATTTTACATCTTGTGGAAGTGAAAGTGATAATCTAGCAATTAAAGGAATTGCATATGCCAATAAAGAAAAAGGTAAGCATATAATTACAAGTAAAATAGAACATAATGCAGTTTTAAATTCATGTGAAAGATTAGAAGAGCAAGGATTTGAAATTACGTATCTAAATGTAGACCAAAATGGTTTTGTAAATTTAGAGGAGTTAAAAAATGCAATAAGAGAGGACACAATTTTAATAACTATAATGTTTGCCAATAATGAAGTGGGAACTATTGAGCCAGTAGAAAAAATTGCAGAAATTGCAAAAAATAATAATATAATTTTTCATACAGATGCTGTTCAGGCTATAGGAAATGTTAGAATAGATGTTAGAAAAATGGGAATAGATGCACTTTCTATGTCTGCACATAAGTTTTATGGACCTAAGGGAATAGGTGCTCTTTATGTTAGAGATGATGTTAATTTTCAAAGAATACAAGATGGGGGACATCAGGAAAGAGATAAAAGAGCAGGTACAGAAAATGTAGCAGAAATTGTAGGAATGGGTAAAGCAATAGAAATGGCTTATAAAAATTTTGATGAACATTGCAATTATCTAAGAGATCTAAGAGATTATTATATTGCAAAGGTAGAGAGAGAAATTCCAAATGCAAAATTAAATGGAGATAGAGAAAAAAGACTTCCAGGCAATGCAAACTTTTCATTTGAAGGTTTAAATGGAGAGAAAATATTATTTACTCTAGATTTACATGGAATATGTGCTTCTGCAGGATCTGCATGTGCTACTGGTTCACTACTTCCTTCACATGTACTTTCTGCAATGGGAGTTCCAGAAATATTTGCAAGTGGAACATTAAGAACAACTTTTGGTATGGAAAATACTAAAGAAGATATAGATTATTTAGTAGAATGCTTAAAGAAGATAAAATAGGAGAAGCCCCTGCAAAGATGCAGGGGCTTTTTTGACTTATAGCATACACTATATAAGAGGTTTTTAGCTAGCAATAATAGCTAAGCTATTTTGCAAGTTTTTATTTGTAGATGTGTACAATTCCAGGACCTCCCGCAGAAAGCATGGAATTGTCATACCAGATGTTTAGCCCAAACGCTTCTACAACGAAACGTGCAGGGACCAGTGTACGATTGCCTGTTATAATAGGCGCAACTGCCATTTGGAGCCATTTACCATCATACTTCATATTCGGATAACCGATATAAAGGTTAATGGTATGGTTTTTGTTGGCAATGTCTACTCGCTGAGACTTACCACCAACCCAATTTACATCATATCCGAGCATCTCGCCAAGTGCGTATACTGGGATCATTGTGTACCCTGGATTAACAACAATCGGTTGTTGATCCGGGAAAGATACACGCTTACCGTTGAGCATAACAATAATGGGTGTCTTCCCATCATTGTTTATGAAAACATTGTTTTCATAGCGGTAGTATTTGTAACCTAAGGTTGTTGCCCATTGTTGCAGCGTCTTGTATGTGGTATCTGCATTTGCAGGAACGGTACCAAAAATTGCCTTCAAGCTTTCACTGGATGGATAATTTACATACACATTGGTGTCGTTACTACTGTAACGATAAGCTGCGTTAGAAACATACATTCCGTTACGATAAATGCTGATGGTACTAATAAAGGGTTCTTCTTCATCATCGTCATCATCCCAAGGATAATCGTCGTCTATTGTAGGACGATCGTCGTCGTGGTCTCTTCCGTCAGAGTAGAGATATACTTTGTTGTTTTTTACACGCAAGGTGTAATCAAACTCATCTGCCCAATCATTTAGGCAGACATCTTCCTTCGGATTTACACTAAGCATATCTTCCGCCTCAGGGAAGATGTCACGAATGTCATCCCAACAATCTACATACACGTCGTCGTGCCGGTCCATGTAGGCGTTATCTACGCCAGTGTAGTCGTTGTCGACATAAACCTTCATGGAATCACTTGCAGCAAAAGCTACAGTGGACATACTAAGCATCATGACTACTGCAAGAACAGTAGCAAGAAGCCGCTTGCTGGTTTTTAACATAAAAATTCCTCCTTGTGTGTGAAAAAAGTTGTCAATGTACAGTGCATGCTTTACAGTCAATACCTCCTATATATATAAATTATATATAAACATATTGCAGGGAGCTAAAATGCTAAACCTCCAATATGGAAACGCATGGTGGTCATTAGACCAAAATGCTAAGCGATGCTTAAAACAAAAGCAATGCTAGTATAATTATAACATAAATATTGGAAATAAGCAATTAACATAAAAATGATATTTTTTGATATTAATTTTAAGTATTTTAAGATAGCAAAATTTAAAATATTTTGAGATTTTTCATAAAATTTTTATATTTTACATAATGCAAAACACATAAATTTTATAAATATTAAATAATAATTATAAAATAGAAAGTTTATTTATAAAAAAATATTTTTATTTACTTTTTATGTGAATAAATTAATAAATTGTGGAAAAACTAAGATTAAAATTAAGTTTATAGAGATTTATTATGTGGAAAAAATTAATTATAGGTTTAATATCAGGAATTGTAAGCGGATTTTTTTCTGCTGGTGGGGGACTTATTTTAGTTCCTGCATTTATTTATTTTTTAAATATGGATGAGAAAAAGGCAAGAGCAACATCACTTTTTTGTATATTGCCAATGGTTTTAATAACTGCATTTTTTTATGGTAGAAATAATTTTATACATTGGGATATTGGCATAAAATGTGCAATTGGAGGAATTGTGGGAGGTATTATTGGTGCTAAACTTCTCACAAAAATACCAAATAAATATTTAAAAATTATTTTTGCAGGATTTTTAATATATGCAGGAATTAACATGATTATTAGATAGTAAATTATGTAATTTTAATTTATTATACGAGGAAAATATATGTTAGAGGTTTTAATAGGATTAATATCGGGAATTATAAGTGGAACAGGTATGGGAGGAGGTACTATTTTAATACTTCTTCTTTCTATAATTATGGGATTGGACCAGCATGTGTCGCAAGCAACAAATTTGGTATTCTTTGTTCCAACTGCTATAGCAGCAATTTTTATTAGTTTAAGGAAAAAGAATATAGATGTGAAATTAGGAATTACTATTGTAATTGTAGGTGTAGTAGGAGCTACTATAGGTGCAATTATTTCAAGCAAAATGAATGTTAATTTATTAAGAAAAATTTTTGGTGTTTTTTTACTTATTATAGCAATATATGAAATTTATTCTTGGTATAAGATGTATATAAAAAAGAAAAATAAGACATAATAAAGTCAAGAAATAAAATATTTCATATTTACAAAAAATTATAAAATAAGGAGGAATTTAAATGAAATTTGTTAAAGGTATGTTAGTTGGTGGATTATTATCAGCAGGTGTTGCTATGATTTATGCTGGTACAATGGAGCAAAATAAAAAGAAGGTAATGAAAAAAGGAAAACAATTTGCAAAAAAATTGGGAATATTATAATATTTAATTTTAATGTAAAACATAAAAATATATAAATACAAAAGAGTAAATCTAATAATATTTTTTAGATAAACTATTTTTATAATTATTAAAGCACACTTTTTAAAAGTGTGCTTTAGTTATGCTTAATAAAAACGGATAATTTAATATGTCTTATTAATTATTCGTTATTTTTTTGCGTTTATTAATTTAGCATGGTTTTTCAGGCTTACAAGGAAGTTCAGGTCTACATGGCTTATCTGGTCTACATGGTGGACAATCTAATTTTACGCCTTTTAAACATTTACCTTCATGTTTGCTTTCTACACAAACTTTACAATGTTTTACTTCATATACACATACAAGTTTAAAATTTTGTATAAATCATCAATTCAAAGTTTTCTGGATTATTTTTCTTTCCATAACATTTTTCTGTTTTTAAATAATCTACTTTTTTTATAACTGTTTTTAATAATTCATTTTTTTCTTTAATATTATTACATTTACTATATATGTCAAGTACATTTTTAACTTTGGGAATTAACTCAATTTTTGATTTTTCATTTTGTTCGATTTTTTTTATTTCGTTATCTAGTATCTCTATTTTTTTTAATTGTTCTTGTTCTTTGGCTAAGATTTTATTTTTTCTTTGAGTGAAAATATCTATATTATATATACCCTGTTCTAAAAAGCCGTATATTCTTTCTAAAGTATCTTTGCACTTCATTAATTCTAGATTAGCTTTTTCTAATTGATTTTTTTTAATTTTTATTATCTCTGAATTAGATAAATTTTTTAGACTTGCATTATCTATCTCTTTTTCATGTTCTTCTAACCATATGTTTAGACTTTCAATAAGTTTTTTTTCAACAATATTTATTTTACTAGAGACGTTATGACATTTAGGGTTTGTACAAGCTAAGGTCTCGCAAGAAACTCTGAACATCAATCTACCACATTTAGAACATCTAATTAATCCGCATAGTGGATTTTGAATATTATAAATACCTGGAATAGGAGCAGTGTTATTTTCTTTTTTCTTTTTCTGCACTAATTCAAAAGTTTTAATGTCTATTATTGGTTGGTGTAAAGCATCTACTAAGACAACATCATTTCCTTTATTTACTGGCTGAGTATTAATTATCTTACCATCTTTTAATATTTTTACTACTTTTCTATCTTTCCATCGAATTTTTCCAACATATACTGGATTGGACAGTATATCTCTAATAGAACTACTAGACCAAGTATTAGATTTTAATGGCTTGACATTTAAATTGTCTAAATACTTACAAATTTCTGAAGGTTTCATATTTTGATAGGCGTATAAATTAAATATACACTTAACAGTTTCTGCTTGCTCAGGAACTATTTCTAATGTCCAGCCCTTATCATGTTCTATTTTTTTTCGTTTATATCCATAAGGAGCCCTGCTAGCAGGAAACTTACCTTGTGTTGCACTAGTTGTTCTACCATTTTGCAAACGTCTATTAATAGTTTTGTATTCTCTTCTAGACATAAATAGTCCAAACTCAAAGTACTCTTGGTCAAATTCATTGTGAGGGTCATAGATTTTAAGAGGTGTAATTATCTTAGTGTTAGAGTATTGAAAAGCATTTGAGACAATACCTTGGTCTAACGTATTACCCCTAGCAAGTCTTTCTACTTCTACTACTAATACTCCAGTAACGCTACCTTGTTCAACTAATTGTAACACTTCTTGAATAACGGGTCTGGATGCAATACTGTCTCCTGACACAATTTCTTTTAAAGTAATTACTTGTTCATCTTTTATTCCCATAGACCTATATAAATTAGTTAAGATTAAGTCGTGTTTTGCTAATGTATCGCCTTCTCCATGTTCCTCTGCCTCTAAGTCTTTTCTAGATTTTCTTAAATATTTAATATACATTTCCATATTATTATTTATATTATTATACAAAATAAAATACCTCCATTTTCAATTAAATTTACTAATAAACTATTGAAAACGGAGTAACTATAATGTTATAATATTATAGAAATCGCTTTCAATAGTGATTGTCGGAATTAGATAAGTGGTTGTACTGTGCGAAAACTCAAACACTTTCTAATTCTTTTTTTGTATATAAAAATAAGGAGAGCTACAATGAACTCTCCTAAAATCTTCTTATGACCGCCATATTACTTAACATAATATGAGGCTAAATCTTAATTAGATTATACTATATAATATGTTCATTGTCAAATAAATTATACAAAAAATATAAAGATTTTTTAAATTTTTGTAAACATTTTTTTTATTTTTTCATCTATTAAATCTAAGCTTTCATCAGATAATTTTATACCAGACAAAATAGGTGTTTTAAAAATTCTTTGCTTGCTAATAGTTGTTATTTGATGAATATAAGCTATACTACCATGTTTCATTCTTTTTATTTCTTCAGCTATTTTCTGTAAATAATCTAATTTTTTTAACAGATATTTTATTTTATCTACATTTCTTTTATCTTCATTAGATAAATCCTCTAAAGCTTTATCTATTTTGTCACTTTCTTTAGAATACTTTTGAGATAATAAAAGAAATAATTCATCTCCAAGATCTATACATGTTTTTGGATTATAGATTTTATCTTCTTTAATAGAAGATAAAGGAATTACGTTTAGAGTTCCAGAATAAGGATTATCATGTTTATTAATAACTACACAATAATGTAAACCACCTAACTCATTACCTACGTTAAAACCAAGATTTACTTTTACAATGTCTCCTCTTTTAAAAACTTTTAGAGTAGTAGTATCAAAAGTTTTTTCATCATCATGGTAGTTAGAAAAATCTTTAATCCAATATGCAAGTAAATTACTTTTTTTATATTCTTGTAATTCAATGTGCTTATTAAAAGATATGTCTAATCTTTTTAAAGCACTATCTTTATGTGCAATTGTTTCGATTCTTTCTTCTCCTACTATTGTTTGTCCTTCTATAGGTTTATTTTCTGTATTTAGTCCGTTTTCTTCCATATCATTACTCCTTTTAAAATTCCCCTTTTAATTGTTTCACTGCTCCTACTATTAGTGACAAATTTTACAAGGCTCTCTTCCTTCAGCTAGTGCTTGTTTTAGTGTGATTTGATGTCCTTTACCCTTTAAAGTTCTACAACTTTGAATGTGATATTTAGTACCCGCTTCTCCAACCCAAACCATTTCTGAGTCTTCTTTTGTAGAAGAGTTAGTTTGTTCCTTTAAGGAACTACTAGTATTCTTTGAAGAAGAACTTGTTTGAGAAGAGTTTTTAGAAACATTTTTTTCAGAACTTTCAGATTTTGAATTTAATTCTTTCTTTTCATTTTCAAGTTTTTCGTTTTTTTCTATGAGTGATTTGTTATTCTCTTGTAAAGTTTTTATTTGATTTTCTTTATCTTTAATTTCTGCTTGTAATTCATTAACGGAAGAAATTAAATTAGTATTTTGTGAATTGTTTATACTAGTATTAGAGCTAGGATAAGATACAATAGTTATAAAAAGTAAAACTGATAAAATAATTATTGCAATATTTTTCCTATCTTTCCAAAATGTTTTTTTTATATTTGAATGATTATTATTTGATGTATTTGTTTCCATATTATATTAATCCCCCTAAAATTATATTATTTTTTTCTTTTTTTTCTTCTTATTTCTTCAACAATTCCTATTACTTTTACAGGTAAGTTTTCTATTTGTTCATTAGTAAATACTAAAGGAGCATATTCAGAATTTAATGGTTGTAATATAATACCATTTTCATTTTTAAATACTCTTTTGAAAGTACCGTCATTACCATTTACCATTACAACACAATCATCTCCGCTTTCGCAATCGTCTGCTTTTTCTAATATAAGAGTATCTCCGTCTAAATAATCAGGTTCCATTGAATTACCTTTTACTTTAAGTCCAAAGTACTGCTTTCCACCTTTTAGCATATCTGCTGGAATTTCTTCTGTATCTATAATATCTTCTATACATTCCATTGGTATGCCAGCAGGAATAGATCCATATACAAAGACTACTGCGGAGTTAGATTTTGTTTTGGCAATGTGTTTATCAACATCATAACCCATTAACCATAAAGGATTCACATTAAAAATTTCGGATGCATATTTTACAGTTGTTAATTTAGGAGCCATTTCGGCATTCATATATCTATAAATAGTAGATTTACTTTTTATTCCTAACATTTCTGCCAATTTTGACACATCTATGCTACTATTTTTTACTAATTCAGAAAATCTTTCCGCAAATTTTTCTAAAATAATTTCTTCATTCATAAAATCGCCTCAAATGTATTATACACTAAAACTTTTCGTTTTGCAACTAAAATTTTTATATTTTTTTGCAAAAAGCTATTGACAAAGTAAAATAAATGATATATATTAAAGTCGCGAAACGCGAAAAGAGGTGAAGAAATGAAAAAGTATAGAGAGTTATTAGAATTAAAAGGATTACTAAGAGAGAAGAAAATAAACTATGAAACACTAGCTAAGTATCTAAAGATGTCATTAAGTGCATTATCTAATAAAATCAATGGAAAATCAATATTTAATATTTTAGAAGTAGATAAAATTGCAAGTTTCGTTGGAATAAAAAAAGAAGACATACCGATTTATTTTTTTTAATTTATTAGTCGCGAAACGCAACGAAAAGCACAGCACAATTACAGGAGGGAAAGATGAATTGGTTTAGAGTAATTTTAGTAATAGTTATAGCGTTAGTAGGAATTATAGTACTAATATTTTGGCACAAAAAAATAGATTCCGAAACAACATGGATATACGGAATCTATGTATTAGCAATTATAATTATTTTTTCTCTATCTGTTTTGATAATTCAATAATTGCTTGATTTAATAATTTATTTTTCTTTTGATTGAAAGCTTCAAGAATTAAGAGTTGTAGAGTTTTATCAATTGTAAAATAAATTAACAAAGAATGCATAGAGGATATTGCATCTTCCTTTATTTTTGCATTTTTAGGGTTATGAAAATATAAAGCAAAACTGTTTATAAATTTATTTAAACTTTCACGTTTTGCTAGTTCATAAAATTCAATTTTTTTCATAGCCGATTGATGATGATTGTTAATGGCAGTTGTGATTATAGGAGATATGATAGCACATAAAGCAATTATAGAAGTTATGGTAAGTGATAAATCAATTTGCATAAAAACACCTCACTTTCGAGGTAATTATACAAAAATTAGATAAAAAAGTAAAGCACAGCACAACCCAAAAAAATATATATAAATAAGAAAGGAGGACTAGTAATGTGAATATAAATACATTGAGGTGTATAGAGATGAAAAATGACAATATAGTTAAAGAAATTCAATTAGGAGAGACGAGAGTAAAATTTTGCAATGACTATATGGCAGTAGAAAATAGCGAGAGAGAAAAAAGAATACAAAACTTTAAACAAGCTTATATAAATCTAATGAAAGGAGTTGAGAAAAGTGACTAGAAAACAAAAGATATATTGCAAAGTAGGACAAGTAGTATGTGAAGGCTTAGGAATATTAGCAATAAATGCAGTATTTATAGGAATGTTTGCATTGTGGCTATTAGAATATTAAAAGGAGGTAAAAATAATGTTTTTTAGAAAAAAGAAAGAATTAGAAAGTACTATTAAGGCAAGAACTAAAGCATTAAAAGAGGCAGAGAATAGAGTAGTTGAATATAGAAGCTTATTTAAGAAAGTAAGTGAAGAAAACAAGATATTAAGAAACTTTTATGAAGAAGTAAGTTATCTAGTAACTTCAAATACATATAGAGCAGATAGTATTATTTTAAATAGAATAAAAGAACTGGTAAAGGAGATGTAAAAATGGATAAGTATGACAAGCTTTATATTTGGCACATAGTAACTTTAGCAAGAATAAAATGCAAGAAAAAAGAACTAGATACAGTCGCTAAACAAATCTAGTTCAAATGGATTTAGTAAATCAATTCTTTAATATTATACCACAGAAAGGAAAGTAAGTCAATGTCAGAAACATTAGAAGAATTAGAACATAAATATTTTATGTTAGAAATGCAGGATACATGGGACAGTAACGATTATAAATATGCAGATAAGTTAAGAGAAAAAATAAAAAAGTTAAAGGAGGAAATGTAAATGAGCAATCAAGAAATAGTAGAAGTAAATACAAATGAATTGGATACAGAAATAAGTATGTTAAGTAATGATAATTTACTAGCAATGGCAGAACAAGCAGAAAGAAGGATAGATGCTATAAATAGAATAATGAGTGCATCTTTAAAAATTACAAATGAAAAAGATTGGATATTGATTGCAGGAATACCATATTTACAAGAAACAGGTGCTACAAAAGTCGCAAGATTGTTTGGAATAGGCTGGAGTATAGAAAATCCAATATGCGAAACAGACACAGATGGACATTTTACATATACATACAAAGGTAAATTCTTTATGGGAGGAACAAGTATTGAGGCAACTGGAAGTAGAAGCAGTAGAGATGAGTTCTTTACAGGAAAAACAAATCCTAAGGCTCCACAAGATATAGACAAGAGAGATGTAAAAATGTCAGCTTATACAAATTGCATAAACAATGGAATCAAAAGAATTTTGCCTGGATTAAGAAACTTAACTGTAGATGATATGAAAAAAGCAGGATTGGATTGTGGAAAGATGAAAGGCTATGGATTTAGAGGAGATAGTAAAAATGCTAATACTGTTGCAAATGGCGATTTTAAATGTGAGCATTGTGGGGTAAATATAACATCACAAGAAGCAAGTTATAGTAAGGCTAATTATCAAAAAGAATTATGTAGAAAATGTCAGGGTCTTGCTAAGAAAGGAGGACTAAATGGAAATACAGGAAATGAACAACAAAATCAAGGAGAACAAGCAAAGTAAAATTAAATTATATCCTTGTAATAATTTAAGGGCATCAAATATCGGATATCCTTGTGAAAGATATTTATATTTATCTATAAAAAATTGGGAAGATAAAAAGTTATATACAGAAACAACACAATGTATTTTTGATTTAGGTAATAAGATAGAAGAATATGTAATACAAACTTTAAAAGATGCAGGTTTTGAAGTAATAACACCTACAGTAAGAGCTTGGAAAGTAGAAAAACCACTTATTACAGGAAGAGAAGATTTAAGAATAAAATTAGAAGATGGACAATTCTATCCTGTAGAAGTAAAAGGTCTTAGCCCTCAAGAATGGGACAAGTTAAATTCGGTACAAGATTTCTTAAACAGTAAGAGATATTATGTACGAGCTTATCCAGCACAGTTATATGTCTATATGTATCAATTTGGAAAAGAAAAAGGTTATTTTGCTTTATGCAATAAGCTGACAGGGGAAATAAAGTTAATAGAAGTGCTATTTGACTATGAATATGCAGAAAAAATATTGCAAAAAGCGGAGAGAATATATAAGTGCTTAGAAAAAAATGAATTACCAGCTAGTTGCGATGATATTAGTGTTTGTGAATACTGTGATTTAGCACACGTATGTACTGCAAATATAAAGAGAGTAGAAACAGATGTAGATATAACAGGAGAACTTGACGAGTTAATAGATAAAAAACAAGAATTAGCACCAGCATATAGGGAATATTCAGAAATAAACGACAAAATAAAGAAAGTAGTAGGAGAACGAGAAAAGGTATTAAGTAACAAATACATCTTTGAAAGAAAAGTAATACATAAGGAAGGATATAAAGTATCTCCTAGAGATGAAATAAGAATAAATGTAAAGAGGTTATAAATGAAAAGTCAATTTGAAGAATATGTGAAAGAAGATTGCAAACAATTTAACAATGTTTGTGATTACTATAAAAATAAAACACCAGAAGATATAGACACATTATATAACTTAACGGGAGTATGTTTAATGTTGTCACAGAGGTGGTCAGACATAGCAAGCAATGCAAGTCTATATGCTAAGAAATACGGAATTTCTAAAACGGATTTTCAGCAATGGGCTTATCAAAGGTATAGGACATTACAAGAAATGCATGTAGATTGTAGAGTATTTTATGGAGATGCAAGAGATGATCTAAAGAATTTTGGGAGGGTGGACTAGATGATAGTAATGGATTTAAGTACAAGTTATAACCCAATACCAAAGAACGAAAGAAAAAAGAATAAGAAGTTAATAGATGACAAGAAACACAACTGCGAATATTGTGGTAAAAAGAATTGTTGGACAAACAAGCATCATATAAAGTCAAAAGGAGCGAGTGGAGATGACACAGAGGACAATCTAATAGAACTATGTGGAGTTTGTCATAGGGCAGTACATGACGGAATTATAAAGAAAGAAGATTTATTAAGAATAGTAAAAAAGAGGAACAACAGGGGCTAGACGACAATACTAGTCCCTTTAATTTAAACGAAAGGAGAAAGTACGATGAATTATATAAAGCAACTTAATGCATTTTATAAAATTGTACCAATAAAACAGATAAGTCCAAACGCTAAGAATTTATACGAAACATTAATGTACATAAATTCAAGCTGCTATTGGAAATCTGATTTTACAGTAGCAAATCTTTATTTAATGACATTAACAGGGTTAAATAAACAGGCAATATATCGTGCTAGAAACGAACTTATACAAAAAGAGCTTATAGAATTTAAAAAAGGAATAAATCAAAATGAGGCAGGAAGATATACAATAGTCGAATTTGTTACGGCAGACGATACAGCATATGTTACGGCGGACGATACACCGAACGATACACCGAACGATACAGCAGACGATACTATAAATAAACAAAACAAAACTAAACAAAAAAGAAAAAATATAAAAAAAGAATTTGTTCCACCTACTTTCGAAGAAATTGAAAGATATGTTTTAGAGAAGAAACTAAAAGTAAATGCTAAAAAATTTTATGACTATTTTACAGAAGGCGACTGGATAGATAGTAAAGGCAATCGAGTCAAGAATTGGAAGCAAAAGATACTTACATGGAATGGATATGTAAATACAGGTCAAAAGATGGTAAGTAATATAGACCAAAGAAGTTATTCTGATGCAGATTTTGAAAGTCTGTATGTAAATAAAGGAGAGTGATAACAAATGAATAGAAACATAAAGAAAACAGTTTATAAGATACTACAAGAAGATAAATTAGCAAGAGAAGATGACTGGTACTTAATACAGCAAGTTTTAACAAAATTATTACCTTGTAATTCAGGTACAGCTTTTGGACAAGTATTACAAGGAATGAAAGTACAGGGTATAAGTTTTGAAGCAATAACAAGACAGAGAAGGAAATTTCTTGAAGAAAATCCACAACTTAAAGTGGAAGATGTGGAAAAGGCAAGACGAGAAGAGGAAGAAGAATATATTTTAGAATATAGTAATCATATTCCAAGAATAAATTAGGAGGATATATATGAGTAAAGAAAAACAATTTAATTTAATATGGACCTTAATATTTTTTACATTTGTAACAATATTAGCATTTATATTTCAAAATGCAAATGTACTTTGGTTGTTAATTTTATGGGTAGTAGGATTGGAAACATAAATATGAAAAGACAATTAATAGAAAGTTGCAGAAAAGCAATAGAAGATGGTAGATGTCTTGGATGTACCGCATTAGCAGATGAAAATTTTATTGGTAATATAAATTGTGAGTACAGCAAGATATCTACCGCACAGGAAAGCATAAAGCAGATAAAGATTAATTTAGGAATACAGGAGAAAATGAAATTATGAAAATATTAGCAATAGACCCACGGAAATATAGAAAGTGCATATTGTTTAATAGATAGTGAAACATATAAACCAATATTATTTGGTAAAACAAAAAATGAAGAAATAAAACAGTTATTAATAAACAATAAATTTTGCGAATTTAACACAATAGATACAATCGTAATAGAAATGATAGCAAGTTATGGGATGCCAGTTGGTAAAGAAATATTTGATACTTGTGTATGGATAGGAAGATTTATAGAAGCAAATGATAAAGATTACAAGTTTGTATACCGAAAAGATGAAAAAATTAATTTATGTAATTCTATGAAAGCAAAAGATAGTAATATAAGACAAGCATTAATAGACAGGTTTGGAGAAGTAGGAACAAAGAAAAATCCAGGTTGGTTTTATGGATTTAAGGCAGATATTTGGAGTGCTTATGCTGTAGGAGTTACATATTTAGATATGGAGAGTGGAGATTATGAAAGATAAAACAAAGTATTATAGTAAAGAAACGTTTAAACAAGAAAAGAATATAGAACTAACAGTAGTTCTAATATGTGTATTCTTAATACGGCTTTATAGCAGGATATATATGTATGAATAGTGCAATAGAAGATAGACAAGAGATAAATATAGTAGAAAGTGAGGAAAAGGAATGATAATAGTAAATCAAGCTAAAGATATGATAGTGAATTTTAACAATGTTGAAAGCATTGATATAGTAGTAGATTTAGATGGAACTGGAAAACTGCCACATGAAATATATTATGAAACAAATAGTAAAAGAGAAAAACTCGGAACTTATTCAACAGAAGAAAGAGCAAAAGAAGTATTGAAAGAAATAGTAAAATGCTATGCTAATACTGAACAATATAAATGCCTAGCCAATACTGTAGACGCCGAATGTTTAAACGATTTGGCAGAAAATACATTTGTATATGCGATGCCAGAAGAATAAAAAAACGAAGGAGGAATGAAATATGGCATTTGATTTAGATAATGAAGAACTAAGAGCAACAAGAAAGTTGCATGGACTAAATGATGATTTATATAAAAATGAAAAAGAACAAATGAGTATAGGCGAAATAATAGACAATATTATTGAAAATCCAACTTTTTTTATTAGTCAACTAAGCAAAATGTGTAATGAATGTAAAAAAGAAAATGAAAATTTAGAAATAAAATTAAAGAATAAACAAGCAGAAATTAATTATTTGAGAGGACAATTATCTGTTTATGAAAGAAATTTACCAAAACAAGATAAAAAGTTACATGGGTTAGATAAAGGAGTAAACGACAAAAATTTTGCAAAAATAGAAGAGAGATTGATAAATTTAATTAATGACTTTAGAGAAAATGAACTTAAAGTATTCGATATTATAACAGAAGAAGGGAAATATAACTTAGCAGATGATGTAGAACACATATTAACAGAACGAGAACAAGATAAAAATAGAATAAAAGAATTAGAAAAAGAACTAGAGAAAGCTAATAGACAGCTAGATTTAGATTATGTAGACGACAATTACATACCAAAACAAAAAGTAAAAGATAAGATAGAAGAATACAACAAAAAAATGGAAGAAGACGTTGGACATCCAAACTGGATAATAGTAGATAAAATAGTAATAAACGTTTTACAAGAACTTTTGGAAGGAGAAAATAAAAATGTGTAAGTATTGTGAGATAGATGATATTGAAAATGAAGCAAAAAGAAATATAAGAAAAAATCAAAGAGTAACAATAAAGATAGTAAGAAATGTATGTGATGAAAATTTTTATTATTTAAGTGTTGATACTAATTCTTATAAAAAGGAAGTAATAGACATAAACTACTGCCCAATGTGTGGAAGGAGGTTGGGAGAATGAGGCATATAACTTTAAAAGAAATGTTAGAAGAAATTATACAATGTATTTTAGAACAAAAAGAAATTAAAGATTATTATTGGAAAGATGGAGAAGGAGAATATCGCAGAATAACAGAGATAGATTTACTTTATAGAATAAGAACAAGCAATGATGACTTTACAGAATATGAGTGGGAATTAAAAGAAAGTAGATTATACAAAGTAGAATAAGGGAGAACAATCAATGACAAAAGAACAAAGAGAAGCGATAAAGAGCTTAAATGAATTTGCCAATACAAAATATGGAGCTTTTACAGCAAAAGAAGGACAAACAGTATTATCTATGCTACAAGAACAGCAAGAAGAAAATAAAAAGAAAGATAAGATAATAGATTTAATTATAAATGAATTTTATAAAAGAGTAAAAATAAGTGAAAATTGTTATATTCAAAAATCAAAAGGAATTAACGATTGCTTAAAATATAAAAATTGTAAAGACTGCATAAAACAATATTTTGAAAGGAAAGTTGAGGAGAAGTAAGGTATGTTTAAATATTTATATGAAAAAGATTATAAAAATGGTAGCTGTCCAAAAAGAATATTATTTAATAGTGCAAACGAATTATTTAGGTATTTATTACAAGAAGATGAAAAAGTTTTCAATAATGGATTTGATAATGCAGAAATCAAATTATCAAGAATAGCGGTGAAGGAGTAAATATGGATATTAAAGTAGAAGAATATGTAAGAACTAAAAATGGTTTGATTGGTAAAGTAAACAAAATTGAATTAGCAGGAAGTGGAGTAAGATTTGGCGGAGAATTTTTAACTGACACAATTATTCAATTTAACGATGGAAAAGTTTATGAAAGAAGAGTTAAAACTCAACAAATATTTAAGCACAGCTTTAATCTAATAGACTTAATAGAAGTAGGAGATATAGTAGAATATCAAGTTAATTCTTTAAGTAAATTAAAAATTGGTAGAGTAAAGAGCTATAGAGATGCTAGAAGTAATAAAGAATATTTAGGTGTTGAGGGATTTGATATTACAAAGATATATATAAAATCAATATTAACACATGAACAGTATAATGCAAATTGCTATAAAGTGAAAGGAGAATAGAATAATGAGCGTAAAAAGCAAAGTGAAAAGATGTAATGCAGAAATAAAACGTTTAGAAGAACAACTAGAAACAAGCGAATTATTAAATCATAAATTACAACAACAGTTTGATACTCTAATAGATAATAAAACACTTGAAAATATAGTAAAATTTGCAGTAACACAACAAATAGGCGGATTGCATGGTGGAATAACTATCAATGCAATGAGCATAGATAAAATGAATGATTTAAGATTATCTATTGATAGAAGTTACGAAAATGAAAATGCTTATATTATTAGAGTTACATATTAAAAATAACAAACTTAATATAAAAAAGTAGTACAAGTCTATAAAAAAGTATAAGAATAGAACTATTTTAAGAAAGTAGTTGATAAATATGAAATCATCAAAAGAAGAAAAATTAGAAAAAGCACTATATAATTGGATAGATGCTAATGATGTAGTAGAAGAAGATATAGTAAGTATGATAGAACGGACATAATATAAGTAAAACAAGAATAGCAACTCATGTGAGTGATAGTAAACAAAAGCTAAAGAGGTTAGAGTTATTATTAAAAGAAAAATAAATGCAAGGAGGGACAAATGACAAGAGAACAATTAATATTATTATTAAAACAGCATAAAGAAAATACTGCAAAATTAAGACTGAGACTAAGAGATAAAGAGAGTCTATTGAGAAAATTAGAATATCTAAAAGAAGTAGATGTAAGTTCAAGTCCAGTAAAGTTAAATGGAGATATACATAGTAAAAATAAGATAGGAGACAGAACAGGAAATAATGCTATAGATAATATAGAGACAGAAGCGGAAATAAGAGAAAAAATAAAAGAATTAGAAGAAGAAATAACAGAATTAACAATGATGACTGAAGAAATTGATATAAGACTTGGAGCATTAAAAGATAAAGAAAAAGTAGTATTAAAAGCATATTATATAGATGGCTGTACATATGAAGATATAGGAAATAGAGTATATTATGAAAGATTTAATCAAACAAGGTCAGTTAGAAATATACAAGATATAGTAGAAGCGGCAACAAATAAAATGCTAAAGTTGTAAATTTCATAAAAATTTCATAAAAATTGCTTGTTTTTTTCGTAGTTTTTTAATTTTAACTATATTATAATTATAATAGCAATTTAAAAGGTCGTAAAGAGTCTTATAAAAGGCTCTTTTTTTATTTAAAGGAGAGATAAAAAATGGGAAATGAAAAAATTAAAGAAGAAGTAACAATGGAAATGACTATTGATTTAATGAATAGCAAAGATTATAAAGATAGATTTAAATGGGAATATGCTCAAACATTAATAAGACTTCGTAAGTTAAACAATATGCTAAACAAATATGATGATAGAAGATTAGTTTTCAACAATCACTAACTATGTTCTGTATAGTTAAAGGATTGTGAAATAAATGTGTAGTGGCGGAATAGACAATTTGCGATTTATTCGTGAATTGGTAAAACTAAACGGCGATTATTGTAAAGTGTTCCTCACTCGGCTGAAAAGTAACGCAAGAAGGTCGATAAGCGCTGAATAGTAATAGTAGACGCTCTCAAAACCAATCCCATTTGTGACATTTATGGGATTCATTCGAGAAAAGCTGTTATTGGTTATCTGAAGGCTTTCATATAAGGTGCAAATCCTTATCTACACAATTAATATATAATTTACTATTAGGAGAAAATAAATGAAATTATGTGATACATGTAAAAATACTACATGTGAAAAGAAATTAATAATAGTAGAAAATAATAATTTAACAATAATAAAATGTTTAGACTATAAAAAAGACAATAGTAAGATACAAGGATATAAAAAGCAGTTAAATAGAACTGCAAAGCAACAAGACACATTAATGAATTTAAACATATAAATAAAGCAGGTGAGCGAGGTGGCAAAATATGACTGGAAGCAGTTAGAAAAAGAATATATATTAAGTGACTATAAATCAGTTAGTGCATTTCTAAAAAGCAAAGAGATAAAACAGAATGGAAGTACTAAAAAAAAGACAAAAGGGTGGAAAAATAAAAAAGTACTAAAAGAGGACAAAATAAGTACTAAAACTGTAGAAAAAGTTATAGAGAAAAAGTCCGAAAAAGAAGCAGAAAAAATACTGAAAATAAAAGATGTAGCAAATGAACTTCTACTGAAAATATCGAAAGCAAATGATGAACTTAATATGCACTTAGCAAAAAGCACAACAAAAACAAAAACTGTAGAATATGATTATAGATGCAATAAACCGTCAAAAGAAACAATAGAAGAGAAAGAACAAATTAAATCATATATAGATATTATTGATAGACAAGGACTAAAACAACTTACCTCAGCATTAAAAGACTTAAACGATATATTAAGCAATAAGAATGGAGATAATAATACACAATCACTTGCAGATGTAATACAAAAAGCATATGATAGTAAGATAGGTGAAGATAATGCCAACAACGGAAGCAATACTATATTATAAAGATAGACCTGTAGAATTTGTAACAGACATAATAAAAGCAATACCAGACGAAAATCAAGCAGATATATTAAATAGAGTTGCTAATAATAGAATGACAAGTATTCGTTCTGGTCACGGAATAGGAAAATCTACAGCATTGAGTTGGTTAATTATATGGTTTATGTGCACAAGACCATTCCCAAAGATACCATGTACAGCACCAACCAAGCATCAATTATATGACATCTTATGGGCTGAAATAGCAAAATGGCTTACACCAGAACTAAGAACAGAAATAGAATGGACTCAAGAAAAGTTATATATGAAAAAATATCCTGAAAATTGGTTTGCTGTACCAAGAACAGCAACATTGCCAGATGCATTGCAAGGATTTCACGCAGACCATTTGCTATATATTATAGATGAGGCATCTGGTGTAAAAGATGTAGTATTTGAACCAGTACTAGGTTCACTATCTACACAAGATGCAAGATTAGTAATGATGGGAAATCCTACACAACTTAGTGGTTTCTTTTTTGACAGCCATAATAAAAATAGAAGTAAATATTCAATAAGTAAAGTGTCAGGAGAAAATTCTAGAAGAGTATCTAGAGAATTTATACAAGATATTATAGATATGTATGGATTAGATAGTGACGTATATAGAATTCGTGTTGCAGGAGAATTTCCGAAAGCTATGCCAGATAGTTTTATTCAATTAGATTGGGTAGAAAATTGTAGTAAACATACACCTACTAGAACATATCCTGTCTTAAGAATAGATATAGGCGTTGATGTTGCAAGATATGGCGATGATGAAACAGTTATAAACGTTTTATTTGATAAAAGATACCAACAAAAACAAAAAATATTACATCATAATGACACAATGCAAGTTACAGGAAGTATAGTGCAATTAGTCGAGAATTTAAGACAACAATACATAGGAATATCAATACATATAAAAATTGACTGTGATGGATTAGGAGTTGGAGTTTATGATAGACTAAAAGAAATAAAAAGACAAAAAGCATGGAATACAGTTAAATTATATGAATGCCACTTTGGAGGAGCAGGTGGAAAAAATAAGCAAGAGGAACCAGTAGAATATAGTAATTCTACTGGACTAATGTGGGGAATTTTAAGAGAAAAATTAAAAAGAAATGAAATAGAATTAATATATGACGATAAGCAAATAGCACAATTAAGTAATAGAAAATATAGAATAAACAGTGATGGACAAATTGAATTAGAAAGAAAAGAAGATATGAAGAAAAGAGGACTAACATCTCCAGATAGAGGAGATGCATTAGTTCTTTCTTTATATGAGCCAAAAGCAAGTACAATAAGCTTGGGATATAATAGCATTATTTAAGGAGAGAATAAGATGAACACAGTGGAAAAAATACAATATCAAGATGACTTTTTAAGTGAAAAAAATATTAATAGTAATATAAGTGTATTATGGGGAAAGGCTTTGCCAATATTTTTACATAGAAAATACTTATATGATAGATTTACTAGAAAATATGATACTAGCGATGTAATTGTTGCTCTTGAATATTATATAAGTATAATTGCAAGTGGATATTTTGGTGGAAAAGAGCCTCAATATAAAGTACAAAAGCAGAACGAAACACAAAAGAATATTTTGAAGAAGATATTTGGAAAAATATTTGGAGAAAAGAATAATCCAGATGAATTTCAAGCTATCATTGATTATATTACAAAATATAATGACAATGGTAGCTTTTTTTATGACTGTATAAAAGATTATGTCAATACTGGTGCTTGCTATGGACTATTATATCAAAGAAAAAAAGATGATGAAATAGTATATACACATACATCAAGTTTAAATACAGTTGCTATTTGGAATTATGAAGTACCTGCTCAAAAAATAGGACTATTAAGAGTATGGTATGAGAATACTAATAAAGGTGGAATAGAAACACACTTAGAAATAATAACAAAAGATTATAAAAAACAATATGTTGACGGAATAGAAAAAACTCAAATAGCAGAAAAACTTGAATATGAATTTAAAGAGGTCAAAGGAAGTAACAAAACGGTAAGATGGAATGATGTTCCTTGCTTTGCTGTAGAAAATCCTGACGGACTTGCATTTTTTGAAAATATAATAACTTTAGTAAAAAAACATGAACAAGTAATAAAAAATAATGCAAATATATTTCAATATAATGATAATGCGAAATTAAAGATAATAGGTTTTACACCAGAACATGATGTATTAATACAATCTACAGATGAAAATGGAAATCCACAAATAGATAAAAATGGAGAACCAATATTAATAGCAAACCCAGCAAGACAAAAAGAAGACGAAGCAGTTTTAAATGCTAAAGTATTTTACACCCCAGACAAAACAGGAGATGTTGATTGGGTTATAAAAAATATTAATGATACAGCTTCTGAAAATCATAAAAAGACATGTTTAGATATGGCTTTAATGATATCAGGAGTACCTAATGTAACAGACCAAGGATTTACAAATGCAGATAATGCTAGTGCACTAGAAAAGAAGTTTTTTCCACTCGAACAAGTTTTGCAGCAAGCAGATCATTTATTTAAGAAAGAATTGCTAAGAATGTGGGAAATGATAACAGATAGAATAAACAAGAAGAAGAATAAAAAATACGATTTTAGAGATATAGAAATAATTCTAACAAGAAACTTACCTACTGATACTGAAGCAATTGTAAATGCGTGGTTAAAGTTAAGAGGACTATTAAGTGATAAAACAGTAATAGAGCATTTACCATACGACTTAGATAGCGAAGCAGAAATAGCGGAAATGGATGCACAAAATGAAGCAAATCTAGAAAAGAACTTAGAAAATATGCAAAAGATGGGACAAGATACAAGTAATGCACAATTAAACACAGAACAACAAACACAAAGTCAAGATAATAAAAAACTAACAGAAAATAAAGATACTAAAACAGAAGTTAAACAAAACAATATAAAACAGTCAGATACAATAAAAAAATAATAACTGAGGAGTTAGAATGAAAGTAAAAATAGGTTATAAAGAATATGAAATAATAAAACAGTCAGAAATAATAGAAGTAAAAGGCGATTACTATGGAAAAACAGAAACAGATGAGGAAAAGATAACTATCGCTAGCAAATTCTCACAGAAAATACAAAACCAAACTTTTTTACATGAATTATTGCATTGTATAGCGAGCAAATATGATTTACCTGTAAATCAAGATGAACATACTATCGAGTTACTAGCTACGGGCTTATATGAGGCAATAATAGATAATCCTCATATATTTACAATGAAAGATATTTAAGAGGTGTTGTGAATGAATAATTGGCAATACCACGATAAAAAGATGAAAGAATTAAAACAGCTATATATAAAAACAAGCAAACAAACACAAAATAAATTACAAGAAATAATAGATACTTTTAAATTTAATTTTGATACTTTATATAATATAACAGATACAAAAACTAAAAAGAGAATTAATACATATATAGAAGAGTGGGAAGATAAAGGACTCTTAACAGGATATTTTGGAACATTAGCAAAAAATATTTATAATAGAACAAGAGTAAAAAATAGTGAAATACTAGAACTACTTATATATGGAGCATATGTAGAAGAACAAAGCAAACTAAAAGAACAAGAATTAAATATAATGTATGATGATGCAAATTATTATTATGAACAAGGACAACAAGAAGTGAATAATACGTTACTTAAAAAAGAAAGAAAGCCGATGAATATTCTTAAATGGGCTTTCTTTTTAGCCTTGTTAGATGAGCCAAATATAAAAGGATATGTATTTGAACAATACATACAAGCAACGATACAATTTAATACGCAACAGATGTATAGACAAATGATAATCGATTTACAGCAACAAAAACAACCTGATATAACAAATGATATATACCAGAATTTAATTAAGAGACAAGGAAATTCTAAGCTTAATATCAATGAAAATAAAATATCTGGGGATATAGACACTCAAATGATAGGAGTAAACAATATTGCGAAGGTAGAAGGAATAAAGAAAATAGACAACAATGCTCAAGTAAAATTTATAGCAGTAGAAGATGAGAAGACAACACAAATGTGTTATAGTTTAAACAGACAGAGATTTTACATAAATAAAGAAAATGAATTTATAAGATATTATGGAGAAACAAAGGCAGAGCTAAGAATACAAAAAGTGAAATGTAAAGGCTTAGTTCTAGGATTAAACTTACCACCTATTTTGCATCATTTTCATTGGTGCAGGAGCTATATTGTTTATCTACCAGTTGAAAGTCAAGAAGAAACAGATTATAATATATTAAATTATACTAGAAGAAATAAATATACAAATAACAAGAATTTAGATACATCAATAAAGAAAGCATTAAAATTATTACCAGGACATATAAAAGAATTATTAAAAAATACAACAGTTCAAATAGCAAATAAGAATAGTTACTATGATAGAAAAAAGGATACTATTTACTTATTAAATGATGCAGATAAATACGAAGTATTACATGAAATAGGACACGTTGTAGAAACTAAATTAGATATATTGCATGATAACAAATATGCTAAAATACAAGAAAGTGGATTAGACATTAATAAAATAAGTATAGACAATATAAAAGGTTACGACATAGAAAATGAATTTTGGACAGAAGGCAATAAGTTTATATCGGATTATCAAAGAAGAGTATATGGACAAGATATAGACGGAAATACAAGACTAAACTATTTATCCTATACTTTTAATCCAAAAACTTTGGGTGAATATTTTTCTGAGGGATTTAGATGTTATTTTGAAAACAATAAATTGTTAAAGAAAAAAGATATAGGATTATATAATTATATAAAGGAGATTTTAAATGACTGAGGAGAAAATAAAAGAACTATTAAATAAAGAATACTTGTTAGACTTAGAAAAAGAGTTAATAGAGATATTCCCTAATGGATTTGATATAAATAAAATAGATAAGAGAATTAAAAATAAAATAGAAGAATTAGCAAATAAATATGATAGTATTGAAAAACCAATACAAGAAAGAAAACAAAAATAAATAAGTTATTAAAATTTTATAATTATAAATCAAAGACGCAGACGTGCGTCTTATTTTTATGCCGTTTTTCTTGTAGTTAGGCTGAATAAACAAAATAAAAAGTGTAACTGCTGGGCTAGAAATAGAACAGTTGGGACAAGGAGGAACAATCATGGAAGATGATAAAAAAGACGTAACTGTTGGGGGAGAAAATCCAACTACTGGGACACAAACAAACACAAATAACGATAAGCAAGGAGATAATAAAACTTTAAGCTTTGATGAATTAATCAATTCTAATAAAGAATATCAATCTGCTTATGACAAAAAAGTTCGTGAAGCAATCGAAACGGCTAAAACAAACTGGCAAGAAGTTATGGATAATGAAAAGTCAGAAGCTGAGAAACTTGCAAAAATGAACAAAGAGCAAAAGCTTGAATATCAAGCACAAAAAGCTGAAAGAGAAAAAACAGATGCACTTGCTGAATTAAATGCTTATAAGTTAAAAGAACAAGCGTTAAAAATAGCGAGTGACAAAGGATTAGATGTATCTTTATTGAATTTCTTTGATTTTAGCACAGCAAAGGCTGACGAAATAAATACAAAAATAGATGAAATATCTATTGCATTTAATAAAGCAGTTGAAAAAGCAGTAAATGAAAGATTGAAAGAGGATACACCTATATCAAAGACAGGTATTGAAAAATCAAATATGAAAGAAATATCTAGAGCAAGTTATTAAAAAAAAGATTGGAGGAATTTTAAATGGCAAGTGAACAAATTACACAAGAAGCATTAAACATAATGCTACAAGATGGCACAACAAAAGATAATTTAAAGCAAGTATTGAGTGGAGTATTAGAAAATGTATCAGCAAAAGCAGTATCTGAGCAAATAAAAGCTAAAAATGGTTCAGGAACTCCAGAAGGTGGAGTAATTGAATATAAAAGATTTGTAAATGCTGAATTAAAAGACAAAGGAACAGCAAGAAAAGCTGGAAAAGGTGATGCAGTAAAAGGCAAACCAGTAAAAGTAGTTATTGATACTGATAAAGAAATTGTAGAAGAATTACAAGGAAAAGATGTTAAATTATATGGTATTGATGGAATGGCAGAAAGAAGAAAAGTAAATCATCAATCAGCTATTATAAGATATTTAGACAGAGAGTTCTTTGCTAAAGTATTAGAAGGAACAGAAGTAACAGCTAAGGATAATGTACAAGATACAATTGACGATTTATTAGGAAGAGCTAGAACTTTAAAAAATAACTTTATTGATGGAATTGAGTCAGACTTACTAGTAATCGTAATAAATAGTACATATAGAAAAGCTATGAAAAAAATATTAGATGAATTACCAAATGGTACAGACCCTAAAGAACAAGCTATTGGTATGTATGACTCAGTCAGAGTTTATGAGTCAAACAGATTACCAACAGATGTTGAAGCAGTTGTAATGATGGATGGAGCGATTGCTCAACCTTATTATGTATCTGAATATTCAGCTGAAAAAGTACCTTTTGATGATGCAGTTGCTTTAGAAGATTACCTATATAAAGGAACAAAAGCTTTAATGGAAGATACTATTTTTTATGTAAAAAAAAAGATAGCTAGTTTAGGAGAGTTAACCATTAATTCTGTTGAAGGAGAAACAGCAGGAAACACAAAAATTACTGTTACTCCAACAATAGAAGAAGGACATAGTTATAAGTATAAAGTAGCTACAAGTCCAACAATGCCAACATATGACCAAGTATGTTCAAGTGGATATACTAATTGGAATGGTACAGATGAAATAACTGCAACAACAGGACAGAAGATTGTTGTTGTAGAAGTAGATAGCGAAAACAAAACTAAAAAAGCAGGAGAAACTACTATAACTTCAAAAGCTGAATAGAAAGGAAGGCAATAGAAATGGCAGACGTTAATAAAGTAGATAAAATAATAACAGATTTAGGAGCAAATTTTAAAAATGATAAAGACGTAGTAGAGGATATATTAGAACAAGTCACTTCTATTGCCTCTGATATTTCTAATAAACAAAAGGAAGAAAAATTATTTCCATACATAAAAAGAGCTGTTAAAGCAGAGTACCTTGCAAGAGGTGCAGAAGGATTAACAAGTAGAAATGAAGGAAGCGTATCGAGTTCATTTGAAGATATTATAGATAAATTAAGAAATAACATTATTAAATCTGGATTAAGGAGGATAAAATAATGCTACTTAAAGACTTAACAAAAGTTTGGATATCTGAATATGAAAAGATAAATGACCACGGAGAACCTAGAAAGGTTTGGAAATATAAAGGTATTGCATATCTTAATTTACAACAAGACTTAAACGAACTAGATAGGAATAGTGCGGGAGAAGTAGATTATAGTATAGAAAATGCAAGAACTGATATGGACTACAATATTCAAAAAGGAAATGGAATATCACTCACAGATATATCAAAGCTTGACAGTTTCATACCAGATTATTTAGTAACAGATTGTCCTAAAATAGGAAAAACAACTTTATATAAACTGGAGAAAAACAATGGCAATTAAGTTAAGATGTAAGATAAAAGCCAAACATAATTTAAAAAGGTTTGAGCAAATAGAAAAGAAACTTCCGCAAACTATTCAACAAGGAATAGAAGAAGTGTTAGATAATCTACAAACAGAAGCTATAAGAATAGAAAATGGACATAATCAAGAAGGAATAATAATAGATAGAGTAGATTTAAGCACAAAAGAAATTAAAGGAAGAGTTTACACAGATAAAAATAATTTTCCTTGGGCTATATTTGAACATTTTGGTACAGGAGATTTTAGAGAATTGCCAGCGGTAGGAACTACAAAACATTTTATTGAAACAGGAGGGAGTGAATGGTTTATTCCTGTTTCAAAAGTGGAAAAAACATTACGCTATCCAATTATTGATATAAACGGTACACAATTTTATTTAGCCCACGGAGTAAAATCAAATCATTTTATGACAGATGCTGAATTTAAGACAAGAAATGATAACAAGGAACTTATTATAAGCAAAATAAACGAAATGTTTAAAGAAGTATGTAAGTAGGTGTTGATAATGAAAGAAATCTGGAGAGATATAAATATTAGTGGTATTTATGGAAAATATAAAGTAAGTAACTTTGGAAATATAAGAAGTTTATCAAGAAATATTAACATGAAACAATGTTTAGACAAAGATGGATATCCTACTATATTTTTATGGAGATATAAAAGAAAAACACATTATAGAGTACACAGATTAGTTGCTTTAGCATTTATACCTAATCCAGAAAACAAGCTACAAGTAAATCATAAAGATGGAAATAAGCATAACAACAATATCAATAATTTAGAATGGGTAACTGGAAAAGAAAATATGCAACATGCATATAGAACAGGTTTAAATAGACCAAGATATGCAGAGAAAAATAAGTTATCTAAAAAGATAATTCAATATGATAAAGATATGAATGAAATAGCTAGATTTGGAAGTATAAGAGAAGCAGAAAGGAAAACTGGTTTTGATAACGGGTTCCTTTCTGCTTGTTGTTTAGGTAAATATAAAATGGCATATGGATATATATGGAGATATGCTTAAGGAGGAAACAAAATGATATATGAATTTTCAACACAAGATATGTCAGATTTATTATATAATGATTTATCAATAATTCAAGATAATAAAGGAGTAAATACAGAGACAGTTTTAACAACACCTACAACAGAAAGTACATTCCCATGCCGTGTGATAGATACGCCACTTGAAAGCATAAATAATACAGAAAATGCAACTCCTATACGAAAAACGTTTCAAGTATCTGTTGAACACTGGGCTAATGAGCAAAGAATTTGCATGGAAATGGCACAAAATACAGATAAGAAACTACAAAAAAGAAATTTTATAAGGACTAATTCTAGTCCTATTATTTTTGACCAAATAACAAAGAAATATAAATTTATAACTACATATGAAGTTCGTTACAATGCATTAACGAACTCTTTTAGTTATATAAGATAAAATTTTTATAAAGGAGGAATGAAATATGGAAAATGGAACACCATATTCAACAATGTTGAGTAAATTATATTACTCTGAAACTAAGGAAGGAGAAAAAACACAAGTAGCATATGTACAAGAAATACCAGATTTTGATCCAGCACCAGAAGGCATTGAGTGGAGTGCGTTAGATACAGATTATACTGGACAAGTACCTGGAAGAAGAAGTGCAGATGCTATAGCAATACCAGTTTTATTTACTGAAGAACAACATGACAAATTGAAAGCATTAGACAAAACAAAAGATTATTACTGGTTTATTTTACTACCAGAAGAGACAGCAACTCAAACAGGAAAACCAGTATGTTTCTATTTTCAAGCAAAAGTAAGACTTGGAATGAATGCATTAGCTGTAGATGAAATGCTACAAGAAACATTAACATTATATAAATCAACAGCAGTTGAAGAAAGCAAAGGTTTGCCTACTGCTGGTTAAAATTTTGAGAATGCTTTAATTAGCATTCTCCTTTTTGCAAAGAGGAGAAAAGAGAAAGGAAGATAGAAAATGATATTAGAAACAAAAAATAAAAAAATAAATTTAGTACTAAGAACAAGGAAAATAGCAGATATAGCTAAAAAATTAGAAGGAAAAAACTTTGAAGATGTATATTTTAAAGCAATGAATGAATTTGATTTAGAAGCTTTAAGTAAAATAATATATATTTTGGCAGAAAACGAAGATAAAACAAGTTCATTTAAGAATAGTACAGACGTGTATGATTTTTTAGATGATTATATGGAAGAAAACAAAAAAACATATAAAGATATATTTACAGAAATAGCAGAGGAAATTAATAAAGAAGGTTTTTTCAACAGCAAGATGACAAAGGAACAGTTGAAAGACAAGATGTCAAGTCCTTTATCATCAATGAATATGAACGAAGTTATAAAGAACTCAGCAGAAAAGGCAATAGCAAAAGTAGCAGAGCAAGAATTTCAAGGGTACAGGGCATAGACGACTTAGTAACAAATATTAAGTTAGCCAATACTTTAAAAGAATTAGTATTTGCCATAGAACCACTAGCATACTATTTTAATATGAAACCAGAAGAATTTTGGAATTGTGAATATAGATATATAAATACTTTTCTACAAATCAATATGATTAGAATATTAGATGATTTTAAAATGGAAATAATACTACAAGAAGCGGTAACAGATAAGTTAATAAAAGCAGATAGTATGAGTAAAAGACCTAAAGTAATTCCATTAAAGAAAATGTTTGCAAAATTATTTGAGAAAGAGTCTAAAATAAAATATCAATCCCCACAAGAACAAATTGCAAGATTAAGAAAACTAAAATAAAGTCGAATATTGTCGAAAATGAAACAAATAAATCTAAGTTAACTTCTTGATTTCTGTCGAATATTGTAATATAATTCTCCTATAAATAAAAATAAAAGGGGGATTAAATATTTATGGGAAGTCATGGAATGCAAGAAACAAGAAGCGGTTTTGGAATAGCTAGTTTAGTATTAGGAATAATAGGAATTTGTACATCATTTATTCCTATTATAAACAATTTATCTTTTATTATGGGAATATTAGCATTTATATTTGCTATTATTTCATTAGTAAAAAAAGCTGGAAAAGGAAAAGCAATTGCTGGACTTATATTAGGAGTATTAGCAATAGCTATAACTCTTAGTTCACAAAAGGCTATATCAGATACATTAGACACAGTTAGTAATAGCATAGACCAAGCAACAGGTGGAAATACAGAACAAGTATTACAAAACGAATTAGAAGTTAATGTTGGAAAATTTGAAGTAGAAGAAGATGAATATGGTTTAACAAATACTAGCTTAACAGTTAATGTAAAAAACAAATTAAATGAAATGAAATCAGGAAGTATTCAAATAGAAGCGGTAGACAGCAATGGCTCAAGAATAGCAAATGATTATGTATATATAAACAATTTAAATGCAGGTCAAAGCCAGAGTTTTAAATGTTTTGAATATGTACCAAGTGAGAACTTAGAAAAAATGAAAAAAGCAACATTTAAAATTGTAGAAGCATCAACTTATTAAAAAGTAGTAATCTTGAATAATTTGTGGAGGAAATTGATTATGAGATGTCCAAATTGTGGAAGTGAAAATGTTCAAGTTCAACTTGTTGAAGCAGGACAGCAAACTAATAAAAAAGGTATTGGTTTTGGAGGAAGAATGAATAATACTGCAAGAGGTTTTACAGCTCTTTGCACATTAGGAATGTCAAATTTATTTTGGAAAAAATCTAAAGGAACAAATAAAACAAAAACTATTAATAATACAATGGGAATTTGTCAGAATTGTGGAAATACTTGGTTAATCAATAAAGGAAAATTTGGTAGTGCACCTCCAAGTATATTTAGATAATTATTTAAATTATTTGTAAAAGAATATATTGTTTTATAGGAGATTAAAATGGAAGATAACACTTATTATAAAATACCAATAAGTATGTGGTGGTTTTGGTTTTGGTTAATAATTACAGTATTATTCACAGTAATAAGCATGGGAGCATTATTTATACTATTGTTAATTCCTTTAATAATATTTTTTCAATTAAAAAATACTGTATATAAATATAACAAAGATGAATTTATTATTAGAAAAGGAATTATATTTAAAACAAGAAAAAATATATCTATTAAAAAAATAGAAGAGATTAATACAAAATTAGGCTTATTAACATTAGTAGTACAGGCTAAACCAATAACTTTGATGAATATAAAAAATCTAGAAGATGAGAGAGATAAGCTTGCAAAAGTATGGAATAGTAGTAAATAATAGCACTTACAGAAATGTAGGTGTTTTTTATTTTGGAGGATTATAAGTTATAAATGTTATAAATTTTTTAACTTCTTCTAATTGTTTAGGAGAAAGTTTATTTAATTAAGATAAGGCATCAGATTAATTTCTGGTGCTTTTATTATGCTCGAAAAGAGGTGAGAAAAAAATGACGGTGGAAGAGCTTGACATAGTTGTACAAGCAAGTATAGAACAAGCACTAACAGAATTTAAAAAAATAGTACCTCAATTAAAAAGGACTATTAAGCAAGTAGAAGATAATTTAAATGATATAGATACTAAAGGAATGACTAATAAAGTTCAACAAGCAGTACAACAAGTAAAACAAAAAATAAATGAAGTAAAAAATACAGGTGTAGATAAACAATTACAAACACAATTTAATAGAGCAGGAGCGAGTGTTCAGAAATATCAAGGACAATTAGACCAAGCAAAAGAAAAACTAAGACAAGTATATGCAGAGATGGACAATATACAGGCTAATACATGGAAAGCATATACTCCAGAAGGTGTAGAAATAGGAAATAAAGCTATTGAGCCTGCTGTAAACAATGATTTAGCAGGTAATAAGCAATATCAAAATTTGTCGAAAGAAGCTGCTAAGCTAGAAGGACAAATAGCAAGCTTGAATAGTAAACTAAATACTACTAAACAAGAATATACACAAATTGAAGGACAAATTCAACAAACAACAACAAAGCAAAGTACTTGGAATAATATTGTTAATAAAGTAAAAACGGCAATAGCAGGAATAAAGAAAAATACAAATAGTACTGGAAGTGCTTTTCAATCTGTTGCAACTATATCCGAGAAAGTAAGAAATGGTTGCAGCCAAATATTTAAAATAACAGGCAGAATTGTAACAAAAATAAAACAAATGGGTACAGGATTTAAACAAGGGTTAGGGCATATTTTAAAATATGCAGGAGCTCTTTTTTCTTTGCAAAGTATTTATTCAACATTAAGTGGAGCAGCAAATTCTTGGTTATCTAGTCAAAATTCAGCAGCACAGCAATTAAATGCCAATATTGAATACATGAAGTATTCAATGGGGTCTGCATTAGCACCAGTAATAGAATTTATAACTAATCTTGTATTTCAGTTAATGAAAGCTATTCAAAGTTTAGTATATGCTTTTTCAGGAATTAATATATTTGCTAATGCAAGTGCTAAAGCTTATTCAAGTATGGCAAGTAGTGCAAAAGAAGCTAATAAAGAAACTAAACAATTAGCAGGAGTACATAGTGAGATAAATAATATACAAAGTAATGATAATAGTTCTAGCGGAAGTGGTGGAGGTAGTGTAAAACCAAGTTTTGACTTATCACAAATAGATAGCCAAATGAGTCCATTAGCTCAAAAGTTATATGATTTCTTTAAACCACTTGTAGATAGTTGGAATACATATGGTGCAGGTTTAGTAGAACAAGTAAAGACAACAGCAAGTCAAATAGGGGAATTATTAAGCTCTGTATGGGGATGTTTTGAGGAAATAATAACTAACGGAACAGCGTATTCAATATTAGAGAATATATTAGCGATAATAGGTAATATAGCGCAAGCATGGGCAAATGCATGGAACTATAATAATAATGGAGATGTGATAGTTCAAAATTTAGCAAATGCTTTTAATAATTTATTAGTAGCAATAAATAATGTTGTAAGTAGTCCAGAATTTCAGGAATGGCTTAATAACTGTTCAGATAAGTTTAGAGAAATATCAGAAAAAATTGCAAGCATAGATTGGCAACCATTAGTAAATGCATTGTTTGAAATAGGAAGTACAATAGGAACACTGGCATTAGATATACTTAGTGGGTTAGTAGACATATTTAAGTGGTTAGCGGAAAATCCAGCAATAGCAGAAGTATTACTGGCTATTGCGGTTGCAATAGGGGTGGTTAGCACAGCGGTAAGCATTGTATCGTCTGTTATGGCTGTTTTAAATCCGATACTACAAGCAACTAATATAACATTAATGCCGTTGATTGGTATTATAATTGCTATTATAGCAGTTATAGCTATAATTGTAGTAGCAATAATGAATTGGGATACTGTTACTCAAGCGATAGCAAACACATGGGAATGGATAAAACAAAAAGCAATAGAAATTTGGAACGCAATAGCAGAATTTTTTACTAATCTTTGGAATAGTATATGTGAAATTGCGACAAATGTATGGAACGGAATAAAAGATTTCTTTGTAAATATCTGGACAGGCATTTCAACATTTTTCAGTAACATTTGGAATGGCATCAAAAATGTAGCGATGACAGTATGGAACGCTATTACAACTACAATAAGTAATGTAATTAATGGTATTAAAAATACAATATCAAATGTATTAAATACCATAAAAACAGTATGGTCAAATATTTGGAATGGCATTAAAAATGTTGTAACAAGTGTATGGAATGGTATATGGAATATAATAAAATCAGTAGTAAACAATATATTAAGTGGTATAGAAGGATTTGTAAATGGAGTTATAAGAGGAATAAATTGGGTATTAAGTGGAATAAGTAAAGTTGCAAATGCAGTAGGAAGTCTAATAGGCTTAAATCCAATTAGTTTGCAATTAAGTACAATATCACTACCTCGCTTAGCAAAAGGTGCTGTATTAAAAGTACCAACAGTAGCAGAGATGGCAGAATATCCAGGAGCAAGTACAAACCCAGAAATTGTAACACCACAGAATATTATGGAAGAGACATTTGATAGAGTACTAGCAAGATATCAAGATAATGATAATAGTCAATCAATTTACTTAACTGTAAATGTAGGAAATGCAAAATTAGGACAAATACTATTAGACGATTTAAGAAATATGAAAAGAAGAAGCGGAAAGGGAATTGAAGCTTTAGTAGGAGGATAAAAGATGTTATGGAAAGTAGATGGAGTAGTACAAAAAACTCCAAGTACATATAAAGATAATATAGAAGATACAGACAACGATAGTTATACATCTAAAATAACAGGAGCGTTAATAGACAATCCAATTGCAGTAGGAATGCTTAAGATAGACATGACATGGGATTTATTAACAGAGAAAGAAGCGCGCCATTTATTACAACTAACTTATAGAAATCCACTTGTAGCTACTTTTAAATGTCCTTCTGTACAAGGCGGAATACTAGAAAATGCTAAATTTAGAGTAAGTAAAAGAACATCTGAAATGATACAAACAGGAAATGATGAAGACCCTTCTAAAAGTTTATGGAAGGTGTCTTTTAATTTAATGCAAAAAGAACTGACTGAACAACAAAAACAAACTGTAATAAATGCAGGAGGTTAATATGTATAGTACAAGTCAAAAATGGAAAGATACAATATACAAAAATGTACAAAGTGCTTTAAACATCTATATAAACAATGAATTAATAAATCCTGATTATATTTTAGATTTTAAAGTTGGACAAACGTTATTTGAGGATGAAGAATTAACACTTGGTAGTATAAGTAGTAAGTATATAGAATTTAAAATATATAAAAACAAAATGCCTGAAAATATGAAAACTGTTAAAGTAGAATATGGAATATTAATTAATAATGCCTTAACAGTAGCGGAAGTGAATAAGATGCTCGTAGGTACACTAAGTGGAATAAAGGTAAAAAGTTTATCTAAAAATGATAGTAGCTTTGAAATAATACCAATTCGGAGTTTTCAATATAGATGATTGGACAGATAATGATGATAATACATTAACTATAAAATGTATAGATAATATGTCAAAATTTGAATTTAATTATGATGGTAGTAAATTAAAATATCCAGTAACGTTATTAACAGTCTTACGAGATATATGTTCAAAGGCAGGAGTAGAATTGCGGTTCTACTTCTTTTTTAAACTCAAATGTACAAGTTTCTACATATGATAATACAATAACAGCAAGAGAATACTTAAGTTATATTTCAGAATGTGCGGGAGGATTTGCTTGTATAGGTAGAGACGGAAAACTATATATAAGAAATATTTATCATGATGAACAAGAAATATCTTTAGAGTTATTTGGAGAGTATAAATGGGGAGATAAATATAAAATCTCTAAAGTAAGTTATGAAAATGGTGTTGAAAGCTTTAAATTTGGAGATGATACAGGAAACAACTTATGGATTAATCAAGACAATATGTATATTGTAAAAGAAGATGAAGTTGAAAAAATATATAATCAATTAAAAGGTCTAGAAGCATATAGCTTTGAAGGAAAAGTAATAATAGATCCAACACTTGATGTAGGAGATAAGTTAATAATAAATGGAAAACCTGTAATATATCAAGGCGAAGCAGATTTTCAAACAAGATTTATTGCTGAAATAAGCAGTAAAATATCAATCAAACAAAAGCAAGAGACAACAGTAAAAACAACAAGTCAGAAAGTACTAAACAGAAGAGTACAAAGTAATATTGACGAAATAAATGGAAAGATTACTCAAATAGTTCGAGAGACAGACGAAAATACAGAAAAAATAACACAAGTAGAACAAGATGTAGATGGCATAAAACAAACCGTATCAAGTATAGAAACAACAGCCAATGAAGCCAAAGATATGGCTACCACAACTACTGAGAAAGTAACACAAGTAGAACAGACTGTTGATGAAATAAACCAAACAGTGAAGAATGTTAAAACGAGTTTAGATGAAGACTATAGCACAACAGAGCAAATGAATAGTGTTATAGAACAAAAAGCAGGAAGTATAACAAGTTCTGTAACAAAAACTATAGAAAATATACAAGTAGGCGGAACAAATCTAATACCTAACTCAGCTCCATATAATCTGGAGAATTGGACTATAGACAATTCATCTAAAATTGAATTGACAATACAAGATGAAGAAACTGCACCTTTTAAAAAATGTTTAAGAATAAGAACTCTACTTCAATTTACATCAGAAAGTGGAATATATATATATCCTACAATCAAGACATTAGAAGAAAATAAAGAATATTGTTTTAGTATTTGGTTAAAGGCAACAGCTAATACAAGTATAAAAGTTGGATATTTTTTAAACTTAACAACATTTAATGTTACAACAGAATATCAAAAATTCACTTATAAATTTAAAGCATCAAAAGCTACTAGTATTAAACATGCTTTTTGGATAAGATTACCAGTAGGAATAACAGTAGGAAGACAGATATTTGCACACTCAATAAAATTAGAAGAAGGAAATAAAAACACAGCATGGAGTCCAGCACCAGATGATGATGTAAAAGGTTTTGAAATAGGAACAAAAATAGAACAAAATGCTAAATCAGTTCAAATTGCATGGAATCAATTATCTCAATATATTAAATTTGAAGGAGATAATCAAGATACTACAATAGCATTTTATGACCAAAATTCAAAATTTGGAGAAATGGGTGTTAATACTTTAGATAATACTAAGTATATTTCATTTGCAGTTCCCGTTAAATATGGAAGTAATACTAAAGACGGAATGGCTTGGGGTATACAAACAGAAGACGATAAATTTTGGCCTATTTTATTTATTAAAGATTTCTTTATGGCAAATAAACAGGCTGGAAACTTTGGTGGAAATTTAGTTTTAAATTATTGTGACTTCCTATTAGGAACAGGAGCAATAAAAGCAGGAAATATAAGATTAGGTGCAGATGATACAGCGAATGGTATATATTTTGAAGATACAGAAAGCGGAGATATTTTAATGCGAGTTTATCCAGACAGTAATTTAGGTCTTGCTCAAATAACATTGCTTAATTCTATTAAATTTGGAAAAAATCAAAATGGAACTAATTCACTTTGGATTGGTTCTGGAACAAATAAATCTACATTAACAGATGATGGAACAATAATATGTACTGACTTAACTGTAGAAGAATCAGTAAATTTTTTTGGAGAAATATATGGTACTAGAGGTTTAAAAATTTATGGAAGTGACATTAAATTCGGTTCTACTATTGAATCAGATAAAGTAACTTTTGAATTAAATCTAAAGAAAATGGCACATATCGGAGGAAATGTTACAGTAAGTGGAAATATCTATGCCTCTAACATTTCATCAGATAGAAGATTAAAATACAATATAGAAGATAGCAATACAAATGCTTTAGACTTAATAAATAAGATAAAACATAGACAGTTCGTAAAGACAGACGATGAAAAGCATTATGATATAGGATACATTGCACAAGAGTTAGAAGAGATAGATGAAAATTTCGTACTAATAAGAGAAAAAGATGAAAAAGAAGATGAGCAATACTACATAAATGAATTACCATTGTTAGCTACAGCTACAAAAGCAATACAGGAATTAAACGAAAAAGTAGAACAACTACAAAATAAAGTAAATGAATTAGAAAAATTAATTGAAAAGGAGAAATAAGATGTCATTATTAACACCTTTACTAAAGTTATTTAAATGGGATACAACAAACGAAACAGATTTAAAGTCAGAATTTGATATAGATACTTCTATGAATGATAACTGGGATAAAATAGACAACTTTGCAGGACAAGCAAATAATGCAGTTATAGATATACAAGACGATATAGAAAATATACAAACAAAAAATACAGAGCAAGACAAACTAATACAAAAGCTACAGAACAATGCGATACAAGAAAGTACAGAAGAAGCAACAAGCTTGCATGTAAAAGATGCATCTGACTTACCTGCTAGATTGAATGTAGTTGGAAATCATTATCAAGAACAGCAAGAAGGAACAGCAAATCTAGCTATATTGAATGAAGGTATAATAGAACAAAATGGTGTAACAGTAGATATAAAAGAAGGAAATATAAAAATAAATGGAACAAATACAACTACTAATACTTTGCTTTTTAAAGTGGGTACGGTTAAATTAATAGAAGGAGAAACTTACTATTTTAAACGTTTTGGGACTGTGAATGGTACAGGGCTATATGTAAATAATTCTGGAACACAAACATGGGGACAAAGTTCAGAGACATCATTTATAGCAAAAGCCACAGGAACTTTTGGGATTGTCTTAACTGTGGGCACGTCAACAATTAACAATACAATACAACAAATTCTTGTAAGTAAAATATCAGGAAGAAATTGGATAGAAGGAAAAGTACCAATACCTTCTGTGGAATATCCTTCTGAAATTTCTACAGTAAAAGATAATATTAAGATAATACAATGTAATTCTAACTTTTTAAAGAAACAAGGAGAAATAGAAACATCAGGGCAAGGCATAACAGGTAGAGTATTAAACGATGGAACTATAACGCTTAACGGCACAACAACAGGTGCTACATACATACAACTAACAGATGAATTAAAAATAACAAATTACGATAATTCACAAAATTTTGAAAAGAATGTATTGCCAGTTCGGAAATTATAAATTTATCTCTGAAACTTCAGGAAAAACAAGTGCTAATGTACACGCATATCTAAGAGATGCTATTTCTAACATAAAATTTGATAAAAGTATTCAAAGTATAAATAGCAGTGCAAAGAAAGAAATACAATTTACAACTGAAAAGAAACAAAATTATATAGCGTACATCTGGATTGCAGCAAATACTACACTAACAGATTTCAAAATGAAATTTATGCTAAAAAGAACAGATGATAATTCAGAATATGTGCAAAATGAACAGAAAGAATACAATTTAGCAGTACAGCAAGAGATGCTGAAAAATGATAAGTTTGATTTATTGAAAAATAAAGAAATTCATATATGGAAAAAAATTGTTCTAAACGGTACAGAAAATTGGCAACAAAGTAGTGTGTATAATAACGTATTTTATTTAGTAATTAACAATATGATGACTGACATAAATAAAGCAGGACTTATATCAAGTCAATATAAGTATGAAGGTTATATTACTGACACAGCAGAGATACAAAATAATAAATGTTATACATATAAACAATATCAATTTACAAATAACAAAGCTGTATACGTAAGAAATGATAATTTTACAACTTTAGATAGTTTTAAGGCATCATTAGCAGAAAAGAATATGACCTTATATTATGTCTCAGATACAACAACAGAATTAGAATTAACAGAAGAACAAAAAGAAACTCTAAATCAACTAAATAATTTAGAGTTGTTTAAAGGTGTAAATAACATCTACACAGAACAAGATTTAGCACTATTACAACTAAATTATACAGCAGATACAAAGATGTATATAGATAATAAGATATCAAGTCAAAAAAAGGAGGGCTAATATATGGAAAAACGAGATAAAGTGATGATTATAGGATTAATTATAATATTAGTCTTCATGTTAATAAATATCTTTTCTAGTGTACATACAATGTACGATTACGAAACTAGAAAAGAGTCAGGAAACGAACGTTGGCTACAAGTAGAAAATAGAATTTTACAAATAGAAGAAAAGATTGAACAATTAGAGGAGGAGAAAAAAGCATGGAAGCAATAACACAAATAGGGCAAATGCTTGGTACATATGGGGTAAGTGCAGTAATAGTTATTATATTTTTATGGGACTATGTAGCAAATAAAAAGAAAAATACAGAAAATCAAGAAACAATAAAAACTACATTAGAAGTAGTAAAAGAAAGTACAACAACAATCTCTAACTGTTTAATAGAAATGCAACAGACTAACCTTAATACCGCAAAATCTTTGGAACTTTTACAGAGACAAATGGAGAATACAGATAAAAAGGTAGATAAGATTTTGGAAGAAAGGAGGAGCTAACAATGAACAATAAAGTGTATGATGTATTAAAGTGGATAACATTAGTATTTTTACCAGCTTTGACAACATTAATTGGTGTTATTTTAAATACTTTTAACATAGGTTGTACAGATATAGTATTAACAATTATGACAGCGGTTACAACATTTATGGGAGCTGTTTTGGGTATTTCGAACATTAATTATAATAAAACTAATAAGGAGGAATAAGAAACTTATGGAAGATAAAATTAAAATTGGACAAGATGTCTCAAATATGACAGAAGAGGAAAGAAAGAAAATAAGAATGTCTTTTGACCCTGACAAAATGGGATTTGAAGAGCAAGACGAGGAGGGGACAAAAGATGAAGATTAATAGAAAAATATCACTAATTAACTTTAGTGATTTAAATAGAAGAAATAAAGATATAAAATTTATTATTCTGCATTATGTCGGAGCTGTATCTACAGCAAAGAATAATGCAGATTATTTTTTCTCAAAATATAGAGGTGCATCTGCTCACTACTTTATAGACAACAAAGAAATATGGCAAGTAGTAGAAGATAACGATGCCGCGTGGGCAATTGGTGCTAATAAGTACTATACAGAAGCTAGAAATAGTAATTCGATTAGTGTAGAAATGTGCTGTTATACAATGAAGAATGGAAATATCAATGTAGCAAAAGAAGTAGAAGAAAAAGCTGTAGAACTAGTAAAAATGCTAATGAAAAAATATAATATAAATGTAGATCATGTTATAAGACATTATGATGCTACTAGAAAAAATTGTCCTGCACCTTTTGTTTCTGACACAGAAAGATGGAACGACTTTAAAAATAAACTACAAGGACAGTCTACAAATACAGAAGAGACAACATCTAATTATACAGAGTATGAAAAAAGAGTAAGAAATTGGCAAGACACAATGAATTTAGACTATAATAGTAATTTAAAATTGGATGGCTCTTTTGGACCAGCTTGTAAAAAGGAAGCACTAGAGCATTATTTATTTTATAAAAAGCCAACAACAAAAAACGAGCATGTTAAAGTTATTCAAGTAAATTTGAATAGACACGGATATAACTTAGAATTAGATAGAAGTTTTGGACCTGCTACAGAGGAAGCTGTAAAAGATTTTCAAAAGAAAAACGACTTAACAGTTGACGGCTTTGTAGGTGCAGAAACTACAGAATTATTATTAAAATAATTATTTATGAAATATTGACTTTTTTCAATAACATTCATATAATATAAAAAAGGAAAATATAATTATTATATATAATATATTTTTTAGGAGGGATTGTTATGTATGGAGATTGGTTGAAGGATATGCCTATAGTAATAAAGGAAGATGATAAATAAAGACAGTATTTTATACTGTCTTTATTTTAGGATTTAATATTTTGTCTACTCTTTTCAATCTTTTTCCCTCTTTTTTTAAATCTTTCTCATATCTAATTTTCCATTCATTATAGACGTGAATTATATTAGTATAAAATTTGTCACAGTATTTTCCATCATTTCTTAAACAAATTTCAATAGATAAAACCTTTATTGTTCTAAAGAAAATTTGATGTAGGGATTGATATATATATTTTGAGCCAGCAGCTTGACTTGATATATCCATACAAAGATATTCTAATTCATTCAATACTTCGTCAACTAACCCCATAAAATGAAAAGGTAAATCAATATTATTTAAAGTATATAATTCTCTAATCTCTTTATCACTTAGCTTTATTTTTCCAATTGGACCAGTACTTTTTTTATAAGATGTTATTTTTCTTCTTAATACATCATGATATATGTTGTCAAGATTACATTGCCTTTCTAATTCTCGATAAGATGTTTGAAAATCATTTCCATATATATCACGTAACTCGGATATAGTAAAGTTTTTAAAAGAATCATATTCTTTATGAGAATTAAGTAATTTATATAAAGGAGATTTTTTATATACTATTGTAAGTATGCCACATTTAGTTAATAGTCCAGAACTAAATTCCTTCGCTATTTCAGCACCTTTTTCTTGTTGCTTTCTAGAAGAGTTCTTATTAAATTGATACATTGACCAAATAGCTGTTATGATTAATCCTGTTGCTGTGTACCAAATTCCCCAGTTATCTAGACTAACACCAAATATTAAGATTTGTTGAGATTCAATATTATCTGGATTATTTTGAGGCAAGTGGATTAGAATTATACCAGATAAAACTAGAAATAGTATTATTAGCAATATGCAAAAAGTATGTTCGAAAATATAATTAAAAAAATTAGCTAAATGTTCAAAATTTTTACGCATAAAAGTTTAACACCCCCATAAATAATAACATTATTATAATAAGAAAGTAAGGGAAAGTCAAATTTTCTTTCTAAAATACATACTTTCAACAGCTTTCGACACACTCGTCAATATAAGAAGTAATGTAAAAGCTAGACATTAATTTGTCTAGCTTTTATAAACTTTAAACTTAAATGTTTTACTTCATCAACCCAAATGTTTATTTCATAATATCTATTTGCGCAAAGTGGTCCAAATACAAATTCGCCGTTTTTATCTGTAAAAGTATGAGAAACAGGTCTTCTTTCTTCTTTTCCACAATCACAAACAACTTCTACTAATTTAACAACAGCATTGTCAACTGGGTCACCATAACAATCTTTTACTATTCCATAAATAACACTACGGTCATCACATGGTAAAGTAATATCTAAATCGAATTGTTTTCCTGTTGCTAAAATACCATCAACATTAACTACAGGGCAAATTCCTTTATCATATTCCATTATAAATTCCTCCTTTTTGATATTTATAATATATAGTATTCAAATATAAATATAATGTGACTAAGTTCGACAAAATAGTATTTGTATGGAAAAATAGCAAAAAATATAAGAAATAATTTTATAAAAATGGAATAAAAATATAAAAACTTTCATAATAATAAAATAGATTTTTGCTATGGAGGAAATATGTTTTTTGTAATTAATAAAAATAAGATGTATACATATATTGTAACTATTTGTATGGTAATTGTTTTATTTGTGTTATCTTTTGCAATGATAACTAATAGTGATGATACTGTTGTTACATCAACTAATTCTATAAGTAATAACACTATTAACAATGAAAGCAGTAGATTAGTAACAAAAAAAGATGCAGAAAATAACAACCAGAATTATTAAAATATGTATAACCAAGAAATTTATGGCTATAATTAAAGTAAAATTATTCTATAATTAATATAATATCTAGGCTAAAACTTAAAGAATAGGGAAAAAGTCGTTATAAAAATAGAAAAATATAACATTTTATGTAGACAAAGCAAGTTAAAAGTGGTATAATATAAAATGTGGCTGGGTTACAGCTTAAGAGATATTATAAATTTTAAGAAACAAATAAGAGGAGGAAATTAAATTGAATACTATTTATGAGGAGAATAACCATATTACATTAATGGGTAAAGTAACAAGTGAAAAAAGATTTAGTCATGAGATATATGGAGAAAAATTCTATGTATTCGACATAAGTGTACCACGTTTAAGTGGAAGTTCAGATATTATACCTGTTACAATATCTGAAAGACTATTAATAGGAGACGACATAAAGGTTGACAGTAAAGTAATTATAGACGGACAATTTAGATCATATAATAGCTATGAAAATGAAAAGAGTAGACTAGTACTTACAGTATTTGCAAAAGATATTAAACTTACAGAAAATCAAGAAGAGGAAGTAAAGGCTGGAAAAGACATAATTTCAAATGAAGTTACTTTAACAGGTTATATTTGTAAGAAACCTATTTATCGTAAAACTCCATTTGGTAGAGAAATTGCAGATGTATTATTAGCAGTAAATAGAGCATACAATAAATCAGACTATATTCCATGTATTGCATGGGGAAGAAATGCAAGATTTTGTGAAAATATGCAAGTAGGAACAGAATTAAAAATAATTGGTAGAGTTCAATCTAGAGCATATGAGAAAAAACATGAAGATGGAACAATAGAAAATAGAATGGCATATGAAGTTTCAGTAGGAAGCTTAGAAGTTGCAGGAGAAGGAAATACAACAAGTAAGGCAGAGGAAAATGCCGAAGACGAAAATAAAGAGGCTATATAATATATATCAAAACTAAAAAATTCAGCTGAAAAGCTGAATTTTTTAGTTTTTTAGTGACAGATAATAAACAAAATAATTATCTATCAAATATAATAATTATTTTATTTATTATTTATAATATATTTAATTAAATTTTGTTAAAATTTATAATTATAAAAAAATTATTTTTTCTCTTCAGGAATAATTATTTTATCTTTATTAGGTTTTTCATGTGGTTTTTCAATATTTATGTGCTCACGAACGGGTGAAATATTTAGACCATCTCCGTCTCCAGAAACAATTTTAATTTCTTTTTTTTCAGAATTTTTATTTTCTATGTTTTCATCTAAATTGTTCATAATATGCACCACCAATCTATTAATTTTTTATAATATAACATAATAAGAAAAAATATTCAAGAAAAAATGGAAGAATTTAGAACAAGTTCTCGTAAGTACATACTTGAAAGGACATGAAAAATATGGTATTATATAAAATAGTTTTAGGAAAAGAGAGCTTAATATGGAAAATATAGTATAGAAGAAAAAAATATGGATAGGTATGAAAAACCAAAAGCATTAATTGAGTTTTGTATGATGAAAAATAAATAGAGTACAATAGGATGTGGAATAGATGGAAAAAGAAAGAATCATGGGGATAATAGAATCAATTTTATTTGCAGCAGGAAGAGAAGTAACTATTAAAGAGCTTATGACAGTTTTAGAAGCTGAATCAATTGATATAATAAGTATTGTAAATGAAATGAAAGAAAATTATGAAAAAGAAGATCGAGGAATTCAAATAATAAATGTAGATGGAGCATATCAATTATGCACTAAAAAGAAAAATTACGATTATATATGCCAGATTTTTGATAAAAGAGCTAAATTGCAGTTGTCACAGTCTGCAATGGAAACACTTTCAATAATTGCATATAACCCAAGAATTACAAGAGCTGAGATAGAGGCAATAAGAGGAGTAAGTTCAGATGGAGTAATTTATAAATTATTAGATTATAATTTAATTGCTGAAACTGGAAAACTTGATGCTCCTGGAAGACCTACTACATTTTCTACAACAAATGAGTTTTTAAAAATGTTTGGATTATCAAGTTTAAAAGATTTACCAGAGCTTCCAAGATATAAATTAGATAGTAATAAGCAAATTGTAATAGACGACATAGTTAATGGAGAATTGCCAGAGGATACAGCAGAGTTAGAAATTCCAAGTAAAAACGAAGAAATTGAAACTAGCAAAAAAAGTTAATAATATTATAATAAACAATAAAACAAAAAGTAACATATTTTTTAAATTTGTTTATATAATTTAAAATTGAGAAAGTATAATACATATAGATAGGAGATTTTTTATGGATAAAGAATTTGTTAAAGAGCTTACAAATATAGAAGAAGATTTTGCTAAGTGGTATACAGATATAGTACTTAAAGCAGAGCTTGCAGACTATACAGATACAAAGGGATGTATTGCAATAAAACCATATGGTTATGCAATATGGGAGAATATACAAAAATATACGGATGATTTGTTTAAAAAAGCAGGAGTTAAAAATGTATATTTTCCAGTATTAATTCCAGAAAGTTTATTACAAAAAGAAAAAGATCATGTAGAAGGTTTTGCACCAGAGGTAGCAATGGTTACAGAAGCTGGAGGAGAACCATTAGAAGAAAAATTAATTGTAAGACCAACATCAGAAACAATGTTTTCAACATTATATTCTAAATGGATTAGCTCATGGAGAGACCTACCATTAGTATATAATCAATGGTGTAATGTTTTAAGATGGGAAAAAGAAACAAGACCATTTTTACGTTCTCGCGAGTTTTTATGGCAAGAAGGCCATACAATACATGCTACAGAAAAAGAAGCGAGAGAACGTACTATACAAATGCTTAACATATATGCACAAGTTGTAGAAGATTTACTAGCAATACCAGTTTTAAAAGGAGAGAAAACACCAAGCGAAAAATTTGCAGGAGCAGAAAATACATATACAATAGAAACATTAATGCATGATGGTAGAGCTCTTCAATCTGGTACATCACATTATTTTGGACAAAATTTTACGAAACCATTTAATATAAAATTTCAAAACAAAGAGGGAAAAGAAGAATATGGTTATCAAACTTCATGGGGAATTAGCACAAGATTACTAGGTGGAGTTATTATGGCACATGGAGATGATAGAGGACTAAAATTACCTCCAAAAGTAGCACCAATTCAGATAGTTATAATTCCAGTTGCAGCACATAAAGAAGGTGTTATAGAAAAAGCAACAGAATTAAAGAATAAATTAGAAGAAAATTTTCGCGTAGAAATAGATTTAAGAGATAATTATTCAACAGGTTATAAATTTAATTATTGGGAATTAAGAGGGGTTCCAGTAAGAATTGAAATTGGACCAAGGGATATAGAAAATGGCCAATGTGTTGTAGTTAGAAGAGATACATTAGAAAAAATAGTTATAAAAATGGAAGAATTATCAAACAAGATAGAAGAATTATTAGAAGAAATTCAAAAACATATGTATAATGAATGTGTTGAAAGAGTAAATAAAAAGACTACTATTGCTACAAATATGGATGAATTTGAAAAAAATCTTAAAGAAAATCAAGGATATGTTAAAGCAATGTGGTGTGGAGATGAAGCTTGTGAAGATAAAATAAAAGAACTTACAGGAGCTAAATCTAGATGTATACCTTTTGAGCAGGAACACTTATCAGATAAATGTGTATGTTGTGGAAAACCAGCAACTAAAATGGTTTATTGGGGAAGACAATATTAAAAAATTATGATTACTTACAGCTAGGAACTTTTAGATTCCCTGTAAAACAGTGGAGCTAATTACCAAATTAAAGACAGACTATTTTTTCTTAAAATAATCTGTCTTAATTTGTACTTAAAAGTTTTTATTTAATGTACTTAACATTTCTGGGTAAATCTTGTAAGCATTTGTTTTCCAATTATCGACTATTCTTTTAGCTTCATCACGTGAACCACAGAAAATTTTCAATTCAAATATACATTTACTGTTTTCATTTATTTTGCATGTTACAGTGTATTCTGTTTCACTCTTTGGAGTAAATTCAGCAATTACAGATTCTTGCTCTTTTGTTGCAGAAATTTCATTTTTTAAGTTTATATCAACTTTCAGCTTTATTATACCAGGTAACATGTCTATAGTTAAATGTAATGCTTCTCTACCATGTTCTGTTATTTCATAAAAATCTTTAGTATCTTTTTTATAACCTTTTATATAGTTTAATTGAATTAAGTCTAGTAAAAACTGTTGGTAATAAAAGTAGTTCATATCTTGTGTAGACAAAATTATTCTGTATAAATTTGAATTATCAATTGGTGCATATAATTTATCTAGTATATACAGTATTAGTATTTTGTTTTCTGCTAATGTTTCATTGTCTGATGAAAGTTTCACTTTGCTCACTCCTAAATATTTTTCTTCATTATAACACAAAATATTTATAAATACTATTATTTTTTTATTAAAAATGTTATACTTTATAAAGAAGGTTTTATAATGGGGGAAAAATGAAAAAAACACTATATGACATATTAGAAGTTAGTGAGCAAGCTTCTAAAGAAGTAATAGAAAAAGCATACAGAGTTTTAGCTAAAAAGTATCATCCAGATTTACAGAAAGATGAAAACAAAATTAAAGCAGAAAGCAAAATGAAGGAAATAAACGAGGCCTATAATGTATTAAGTGATGAACTGTCAAGGGAAAAATATGATGAAAAACTTGCAAGTGATAGAGAAAGAGAAAAACAAGAAGAACTAGAAAAACAGCAAGAGATATATACAAATTTAAATAATAATATATATAATAACAAGAATAATTCTCAAATGTACTCGCAGGAAAATATTAATAATAAAGATTTACAACGTAGCATGCAGGAAGCCTTAAAAAAAGAGCAGGAAAATTTAAGAATGCAGAGAGAAGCTTATGCTAAAAGGCAAGCAGAAATGGAGCAAGAATATAATAATGCATATTATAAATATTTAAAAAGTCTAGGATATAAAGTTAAATTTAAATGGACGTGGAAACAATATGTTATGCTATTTATAATAATTGCTATATTAATTGTTATAGGGCTTATTTTGTGGGTTATTCCTCCAACTCATGATTGGATGTTAAATTTATATAATGATAATATATTTATAAAAACAATAGTAAATATTTTTATAGGAATTTTTAATGGAATAGGTAAGATGATTTCTGGAATATTTAATAATTCGTAAATTTTAGTTAATTAAAGAAATAAAATATAGTTTTAATGTAAATTTGTAAAATAGAAAAATTGTAAATTAAATTAACTAAATTGTAAATTTATTAAATTATGTGTTGAATAAATATTTCAATTTAGTATATAATTATTTATAAGTACAAGCTTGAATATTAAAATGTTCAAGCTTAATTTTTTAGGAGGGATATTATGGATAGAAAAATTAAAGTTATGCAATATGGAACTGGCAAAATGTCTGCATACACAATGCGTTATGTATTTGAAAAAGGTGCAGAAATAGTTGGTGCTGTTGATGTAAATCCAGCAGTTATAGGAAAAGACATTGGAGAAGTAATGCAAACAGAAAATAAAAATGTTATAATAAAAAATGTTAGTGAAGCAGAAAATATTATAAAAGAAACAAAACCAGATATAGTTATTGTTACGACTATGAGCTTAATAAAAGATGTAGAAGATGCATTAATGTTATGTGCAAAAATGGGAGTAAATGCAATTACAACTTGTGAAGAAGCTTTTTATCCAGCAAATTCTAATCCAGAAATAACAAAAAAATTAGATGAATTATCTAAGAAAAATGGTTGCACAATAACAGGAAGTGGATATCAAGATATTTATTGGGGACAACTTATTAGTTCTATAGCAGGTTCAACACATAAAATAACAAAAATAAAAGGAAGTTCTAGCTATAATGTAGAGGATTATGGAATAGCTTTAGCAGAAGCTCATGGTGCGGGACTTACATTAGATGAATTTGAAGAAAAAGTAGCATCTGTAGATAAAATCTCTGATGAGGAAAGACAAAAAGTAATAGAAGCAGGAAACTACTTACCTTCATATATGTGGAATGTAAATGGTTGGCTATGCGAGAAATTAGGACTAACAGTGGAAAGACAGACACAAAAGACTGTACCACAAACATATAAAGAAGATATTTATTCTACTACATTAGGTATGAATGTTCCAGCTGGAACTGCTACAGGAATGAGTGCAGTAGTTACAACAACTACAAAAGAAGGAATTATTCTTGAAACAGAATGTATAGGAAAAGTTTATTCTAAAGAAGACTATGATAAAAATGAGTGGACAATAGAAGGAGAGCCAAATACAACTATAGTTGTTGCAAGACCAAGCACAGTAGAACTAACATGTGCATCTATAGTAAATAGAATTCCAGATGTAATGAACAGTGAGGCTGGATATGTGCCAACAGATAGAATGGGAGAATTACAATATAGAGTAAAACCTTTAAATGAATATGTAAAATAATAAAAATTTAAAAGTTTAAAAGTTTAAAAGTTTACAAATAAGAAGTTAAATAATAAAAAATAAAATATTAAAAAATAAAAAAAACAATATTTAATATATGCAAACAAATATATAATATAGAAAAAATATGAGTATATAAAATAAAAAACTGCATTTAACATTTTTTTGTTAATGCAGTTTTAACTTATTAATGAGAGTATAGAAAAAGTTGTGTAAATAAATCCTTCCGTGATAAAATATAAAATA
>OFMI01000152.1_pt1 | contig 66547 bp, 75 predicted proteins | sample 1541741 | NCBI WGS metagenome assembly OFMI01 (sample SAMN04209219, study PRJEB22552) | human gut metagenome | biome: gut; material: feces | host: Homo sapiens | place: USA: Oklahoma | reverse complement strand
TGTTTCATATTGGAGAGCCTTCCGCAAGTCGGTGGTAGGTTTGACGCTTACTTTCTTACCTTGCAGAGCCGAAATTCAAAGGCTTTCAACCTAAAAACGAACAACGGCATCCAACCGTGATATGCTCCCCGGCGGGCGGCCATGAAAAAAAGAGTGTGAGATCCTCGTTTTCACGGAATCTCACACCCATTTTCACATCCGATCCTGAGCAGCGCGGACTCTGCCGCTTTGCACTCCGGTTAACCGATGGGCTCCACCCAGCCGTAGGGATCCGGCCGTTCGCCCCGCTGGATGCCCACCAGGCAGTCGTACATCTCCTGGGCCACCGGGCCGATCTTGCCTCCGTTCAGAATCATAGACCGGTCATGGTAAGCCAGCTCTCCCACCGGGGAGATGACGGCGGCGGTGCCGGTGCCGAAGGCCTCGGTGAGGCGGCCCTGCTCGTAGGCCTCAAACAGCTCGGCCACGCTGATGCGCCGTTCCTCTGTGGCAATCCCCTTGTCCCGAGCCAGCTGGAGCACGCTTTTGCGGGTGATACCCGGAAGAATGTTGCCCTCCAGCTGGGCGGTGACGATTTTGCCGTCCAGAACGAACATCATGTTCATGGCGCCCACTTCTTCCACGTACTTGTTCTCCCGGCCGTCCAGCCAGAGGACCTGCTCAAAGCCCCTGCTCTGGGCCTCAAAGGTGGCCTTCAGAGAGGCGGCGTAGTTGCCGCCGGTCTTGGCCGCGCCGGTTCCGCCCTTGACGGCCCGGACGTACCGGTCCTCAATGTAAATCCGGACGGGAGCCATGCCGTTTTTGTAATAGGAGCCCGACGGGGAGCAGATGATGTAGTACAGGAAGTGACGGGCCGGATGGACGCCCAGCTCCGCGCCGTCGGCGATCATGGCCGGCCGCAGGTACAGGGAAGTCCCCTCGCTGTGGGGAACCCAGTCCCGCTCCAGCTCCACCAGGGTTTTCATCGCCCGGACCTGGAATTCCGGGTCCAGAGGCGGCATGCACATCCGGTCGGCGCTTTGGTTCATCCGGTTGGCGTTCTCCATGGGACGGAACATCTGCAGGCCGCCGTCCGCCCGGCGGTAGACCTTCAGTCCCTCAAAGATCTCCTGGCTGTAATGGAGCACAGGGGAGGCCGGATCGATGGACAGAGGCCCGTAGGGCTGAATTCTGGCGTCGTGCCAGCCCCGTCCCTCGGTGTACTCCACCAGGAACATGTGGTCGGTGAACAGCCGGCCGAAGCCGAGGCTGGATTCATCCTCGGGCTTCTGCTTCGGATGCTGGGTTTGGATTACTTGAATGTCTAATTCCATGGTCGTTCTCCCTCCGATTCTCAGCGAACGCAGGCGGCGCCCCGGCGCAGGGCCTCAATGTTCAAATCCACCAGCTTGGCCTTGGGGCCGGTGAACATGTGGATCAGCATTTCCTTGATGGTCTCGGTGCCCAGGTTTTTCATAGCCTCGATGTAGGCGCCCAACATGACCATGTTGGCCACCTTCAGATTGCCCAAATCCTGGGCAATCTCCAGACAGGGGACGTAAACGGCCCGCACATCCGGACGCTGGACCTTCTCCTGGATGATGGAGCTGTTGACGAAAACCGTGCCGTTGGGCACCACGCTGGGCTCGAATTTCAACAGGGAGGGCAGGTTCATGGCGATGAGCTCCGTGGGCTCCAGGACGATGGGGCAGATGATGGGCTCGGAGGAGATGACCACGCAGCAGTTGGCGGTGCCGCCCCGCATTTCCGGACCGTAGGAGGGCAGCCAGGACACATCCTTGCCCTCTTTCATGCCCGCCTCGGCCAGGGTCTTGCCGATGGCCATCACGCCCTGTCCGCCGAAGCCGGCGATCATGATTTCGTTGGTCATGTCTATTTTACCTCCCCTGTGATGTCCTTGTACGTTCCCAGTGGGAAATAGGGAATCATATTTTCCTTCAGCCACTCGATGGAAGCCGCAGGCGTCTTGCCCCAGTTGGTGGGACAACAGGCCAGAACCTCCACAAAGGTAAAGCCGGCGCCCTCCTGCTGGAGGCGGAAGGCCTTCTGAATGGCCTTCTTGGCCTTATTCAAATTGGGAATGTCCGTGGCGCAGACCCGGGCGGCATAGGCGCAGCCCTCCAGGGTGCTGATGATCTCCGCCATCCGGATGGGCGAGCCGTAGTGATCCTTCTGTCGCCCCAGAGGCGCCGTGGTGGCCTTCTGGCCCACCAGGGTGGTGGGCGCCATCTGCCCGCCGGTCATGCCGTATATGGCGTTGTTGATGAAAATTGTGGTGAATTTCTCCCCCCGCATGGCGGCGTGGATGATCTCCGCCGTACCGATGGCCGCCAGGTCGCCGTCGCCCTGATAGGTGAAGACGATGGTACCCGGGGGGCTGACCCGCTTGATGCCGGTGGCCACAGCGGGCGCCCGGCCGTGGGCGGCCTCGTGCATGTCGCAGTTAAAATAGTTATAGGCAAAGACGGAGCAGCCCACCGGAGCCACGCCCACGGTGTTGCCCAAAACGTCCATTTCCTCCAGGGTTTCGGCCACCAGCTTATGTATGATGCCGTGGGTGCAGCCGGGGCAGTAGTGCAGCTCGGCATCGGTCAAGCCCTTGGACTTCTGATATACAATCGCCATGTTTCTTACCTCCCCATAGCCTGTTTCGCCGCGGCGGCCACATCGGCAGGCGTGGGCACCACGCCGCCGGCCTTGCCCACGAAGGACACGGGACGGCAGCCCTCCAGGGCGATTTTCACGTCGTCAATCATCTGGCCCATACTGAGCTCCACGTCCACCACGGCCTGCACGCTCTTTTGCATGGCCACCTGCTTTAAGGCCTTGCCGGGGAAGGGCCACAGGGTGATGGGGCGCAGGAGTCCGGCCCGGATGCCCTCCCGCTCCAGCTGGCCGATGGCCGCCCGGGCGATCCGGGAGGGCGTGCCGTAGGCCACGAACAGGACCTGGCAGTCCTCGGTGTTGACTTCCTCCCAGCGGGTTTCGTTTTCCTCCATGGCCCGGTACTTGGCGGCCAGGCGCTCGTTGTGGTCGGCGCAGAGGTTGGGATCGATGTACAGGGAATTGATGACATTGGGCTGCCGCTCTCCCTTGGTGCCGGTGGTGGCCCAGGGCTTGCCGGGCAGGTCCCGGCGGGGCACCTCGTGCCACTCAATGGCCTCCATCATCTGACCGATCATACCGTCGGCCAGGACCATGACGGGATTCCGGTACTGGTCGGCCACATCAAAGGCGATCTGCACATAGTCCGCCGCCTCCTGGATGGTGGCCGGGGCGAACACCAGGTGCCGGTAGTCGCCGTTGCCGCCGCCCCGGGTGGCCTGATAATAGTCGCCCTGGGCGGGCTGAATGGTACCCAGACCCGGGCCGCCGCGCATCATGTTGACGATGACGGCAGGCAGCTCCGCGCCGCACATATAGGTGATGCCCTCCTGCTTCAGGGAGATTCCGGGAGAGGAGGAGGAGGTCATGACCCGAGCGCCGCAGCCGGCGGCGCCGTAGACCATGTTGATGGCCGCCACCTCGGACTCGGCCTGCAGGAAGCAGCCGCCCACCTGAGGCAGGTGCAAAGACAGATACTCGGGAATCTCGTTCTGCGGAGTGATGGGATAGCCGAAGAAGTATTTACAGCCGGCGCGAATGGCGGCCTCGGCAATGGCCTCATTGCCTTTCCAAAGTTCTTTCTCCATAGGGTCCTCCTTACGTGCGTTCCACGGTGATGATGGAATCGGGACAGATTTTGGCGCAGCTGGCGCAGCCCACGCATTGCTCCATGTCTTCAGGGCGCACCGTAGCGGGGTGATATCCCTTGCGGTTGGTGGTGGATTCGTCCATGACGATGATATGTTTGGGACAGACCAGCGTGCATAGCTCGCAGCCCTTGCACCTGTCCCGACGGAAGGTTACGATTCCGGCCATGATAGATGTTCCTCCTCACAAGTGGTAATTTCCCAGGGTTTTTTCATATAGAGATCCATTGGCAAAATGGGTTCTATCAGCTGATCGCGCACCTGCGGCAAAAACCGGCGCTCCACGGCGTGACACACCACGGGCAAGCCCGTCTGCCGGGATAGCTGAGCGGCCAGGGCCGCTCCCTTCCGGATCTCATCCGGGGTGGTTTCGCCGCAGAGGTGGGTGTTGTTGACGATGCCGGTGACCTTCTGGCGGCATTCGGCCTCAATACCCCGCATATACGCCAGGGCCCGGTCCAGGTCCCGGGTCTCCGGCCGGTTGGCGTTGAGGACATACAGAAGGTCGAATTCCTCCCTCCGGAGCTGGGGGGCAAACCGGGCCAGAACCCGGGCGCCGATGGGATCGCCGCCTATATCCAGGACGCCGGTCCAGCTCGGATCCTGAAAAACCGACAAAACCTCCGGATTCAGGGCGGGAATGTCCGCCACGCCGCCGCAGGAGGTGACGATCACCCGGATTCCGGCAGCCTCCAGCCGCCCGGCTTGCTCATAGGAGCGGAAATAGGGGTTTACAATGTCCAGATCCGCCAGAGCGGTCTTCCGGCCCGTGCCTGCCAGCTGCAGGGCCAGATTCACGGCGTACTCCGTCTTACCGCTGCCGTAGTGACCGGTGATAATTTGTATGCGTTTCAATACTCCAGGACCTCCTCCTGGCCCTTCAGGACCCGGATGGCGCCCTGGGCCAGAGAGAGCATCTCGTCCTCTCCGGGATAAATATAGACCGGGGCCAGATAGTCCACGGATTCTTTGATCCAGCCCATGAGCATCGAATCGTAGGCAAAGCCGCCGGTGAGCAAAATGGCGTCCACCTTTCCCTGCAGGACGGCGCCGGCGGCGCCGATCTCCTTGGCAATCTGATAGGCCATGCCCCGGTAAGCCAGCTCCGCCTGCTTGTCGCCCTCTTTGATTCGGCGGGAGACCTCCCGGCCGTCGTTGGTACCGGCGTAGGCGGCCAGGCCGCAGTGGAAGGTGAAGAACTCCCGCAGCTCCTGGAAGGTGGTCCCGTACTTGCCGCTGAAGGCGGCCCGCAGCACGTCCAGCACGGCGATGGTGCCGGGACGCTCGGCGGTATAGGCGCCCTCTCCCTCCAGGCCGTTGTTCACATCCACCACCCGGCCGTTTAGGTGCACGCCCACGGTGACGCCGCCGCCCATATGGGTCACGATGAGACGCAGCGCATCATAGTTCAGGCCGTACTCTGCGGCGTACCGCTTGGCGATGGCCTTTTGATTGAGGGCATGGAAGCGGGGACGGCGGGGGAAATCCGGACAGCCGGAGAGTTTGGCCAGCTCCGACATCTCGTCAATAACCGGCGGGTCGACCACATAGGCCGGGCGACCGATTTCCGCGCCGATTTCCGCAGCCAGAATTCCGCCCAAGTTGCACACGTGGGTGCCGTAGGTGCAGTTGCGCAAATCCTCCAGCATCCTCTCGTTGACGGCGTAGGTGCCGCCCAGCAGGGGCCGCACCAGGCCGCCCCGGCCGACGATGGCGTCAAACTCCTCCATATTGACGCCCTGCTGGGCCAAATAGGACAGGATCAGGGGCTTGCGCAGGGCGGCGTTTTCCTCCATGCTGCTGACGCCCTCCAGATCCTTGGGGCTGTGGTGGAACACCTGCTGCAGCAGGCAGGTGTCCCCCTCGTAGACGGCCACCTTGGTGGAGGTGGAGCCGAAATTCATCGCCAATACTTTATATTCTTCCATATGTATGATACTCCTTCGTCACAGGTTGGTGGACGCAATGGCCAGGGCCAGGGCGATGGAATGCAGTTTGGTTTGCTCGCTGTCCGCCCGGGAGGTGACAATCACCGGCGCTTTGGCTCCCACAATGAGACCGGCGTTTTGCGCCTTGGCCAGGAAGACCAGGGACTTGTAAAACACGTTTCCGGTTTCGATGTTGGGGACCAAAAGGATGTCTGCATGACCGGCGCAGGGATCTGCAATGCCCTTATGCCGGGCGGCCTCAGGCGAAACGGCATTGTCCAGGGCCAAAGGACCCACGACGGTGCAGCCCGGCAGGCTCCCCGCCCGGTTGGCCTCCACCAGAGCCGCCGCATCCAGGGTGGCGGGCATCTTGGGATTGACCTTTTCCACAGCGCACAGGCAGGCCACAATGGGGTTGGGATTGCCCAGGGCATGTGCGACTTTGACCGCGTTGCCGATGATGTGCTTCTTGGCCTCCAGGTCCGGGGCGATATTCATGGCCGCGTCGGTGACATAGAGCAGCCGGTCGAAGCCGGGCACCTGAAACAGCGCCACATGAGACAGGACAGGCGCGTCCCGCAGGCCGATCTCCCGGTCCAGCACCGCCTTGAGGATCACCGAGGTGTCGACGATGCCCTTCATGACCGCGTCGGCCCGGCCCTCCCGGACCAGCTTCACGGCCTTGCGGCAGGCCTGAACCGGATCCGGCTCGGGGACAATCTGGTGTGGCTCCAGGGAAATCCCGTGGTCATGGGCAATGGCGCGGATCCGGCTCTCGTCGCCGACGAGAATCGCAGTGGCAATGCCCAGCTTTCGGGCGGCGTCCACAGCCAGCAATACCTCCGCGTCCTGAGCCGCAGCCACCGCCAGAACGCGGTTTCCCCGCTCCTGGGCGGCGCGGTGGAGGGATTCCAGTGATTGAATCATAATCCATCTCCTTCAAAATTGTGGTTTCTGCCTAAAGGCGATTGCAAATTCGCCGGGGCCGTCGTTCAAGTTGCTACATCCATTCTATGATATGATAAATTTCCGGAATGTCAATCGGAAAAACTCAGAATTGGCGAAATTCACAAAACGAGGGATGCATTTTTGGAGAGGACGCCGGAAATGTGTCCACAACAGAAAGACGTTTGCGCAAAAGGATATCTGCCCAAGCGTCACAATGCTGCAACGCTTTTTTGCTGCGCCTGACCCCCTTTCGGGCCGCCCCGAAAGGGCACCCCGCCGCCGGACCGCCCGGCCCGGACAGGAAAAACCGGAAACCAGGCCCCGCCCCTTCCCGCCGGGAGCAGCCAAAGGCCTGAATTTCCAGGAAAGGAGAGATCTGGGGCTTCAAATTTCGCGGAATTTCTGCTATGATACAACAAAAAAGCAAAATGATCAGGGGGAATTCGCATGTCCATCGACACATTGCAGGAAAAAATCCGCGCCCTCAAAAATCCCTCCATGGTGGGGCTGGACCCCACGCCGGAGGTGGTGCCGGGGTACCTGCTTGAGGAGGCCCGGCAGGAGCTGGGCGCGACGCCGGAAGCTGCGGCAGCGGCCTACCGCCGGTTCTGCCGGGAGCTGATGGACGGCCTGCAGGGGCTGGTCCCGGCGGTGAAGGTGCAAAGCGCCTGCTTCCACGCCCTGGGCAGCGCCGGGGTCGCCGCCATGCAGGAGGTCCTGCGCGATGCCCGGGACCGGGGGTATTACGTCCTGCTGGACCTGATGCGGGGCGATGTTACCGGCACGGCTCAGCTCTGCGCCGCCTCCGTCTTCGGTACGGTGGAGGCCGCCGGGCCCGGATACCGGCCGTATCCCTGTGACGCCGTAACCCTCCACGGTTACCTGGGCAGCGACAGCGTGAAGCCCTTTTTGCCCTATTGCCGGGAGGAAGAAAAAAACCTGTTCCTCGTGGTAAAAACCTCAAACCGCTCCTCGGTGGAGGTCCAGGACCTGCTCACCGGCGGGCGGCTGGTTCACACGGCGATGGCCGATTTGGTCAGCCGCTGGGGCAGCGATTTGTACGGCAAATGCGGCTATTCCCAGGTAGCCGCCGTGGTGGGCGCCTCGTATCCCCAGGTTCTGAAAAGCCTGCGGGCCAAGTACGACCGGATGTTCTTTCTGGTCCCGGGCTACGGCGTCCAGGGCGGCACGGCAAAAAACGTTCAGTACGCCTTCGACCGGTTCGGACACGGAGCCGTCGTCTGCGCCTCCCGGAGCATTTTAGGCGCCTGGCGGCAAGGCGAAAGCCAGGGAGAAGATTATGTAAATCAAGCCGTCCAAGCTGCGGAAAAGATGAAAAAAGATCTGGGAAAATACACTGTAATTATGTGAGGGAATCCAATGACCACAATCTATCTGGTGCGCCATGGAGAGGCGGAGGGCAATGCCTTTCGCCGGATTCACGGCCAATACGACACCCTTTTAACTCCCACCGGCTTCCGGCAGACCGAAGCCCTGGCCCGGCGGTTTCGGGAAATTCCGGTGGACGCCTGCTTCTCCAGCGACCTAACCCGGGCCAGTCTCACCGCCCGAGCGGTCTACCTGCCGAAGCGTCTGCCCTTGTACCGGGACCCTGCATTCCGGGAGATCCGTCTGGGCCGGTGGGAGGATCTGCCTTTCGGCTACCTGGAGCGGGTAGAAGCCGAAGCCATCGCCTGCTTCCGCCGGAACCCGGTCGCCTGGCAGCTGGAGGGCGCCGAGGGCTTCCATGAATATACCTCCCGCTTCATCCGGGGCATGAAAGCGGCCGCCGCCCGGTTCCCGGAGAAAACCATCGCCATTTTCTGTCACAGCGCCGTCCTGCGGGGGGTGCTGATGGAGCTGTTTTTCCACCGGGACCCCGCCCAGGTCCCCTACTGCGACAACACGGCGGTGTCCAAGCTCCTTTGGGACGGCCGCGCCTTCACCTATGAATTTCTCAACGATAACAGCCACCTGCCGGAGGCTCTGCAGGGATCGCGGCAGAGCAGCCGGAGATGCTGCAACCTGTGGTACCGGTCCATAGACCGGCAGGTCCCGCCGGGCTGGCCCCAGCCGCCGGAGCACGCCGTTTCCTTTTTGGCCATGGCTCAGGAAGAGCCGGTGGGCCTTCTGAGCTTGGACCGCCAGGCCGGACGCATTTGCCGTCTGTTCCTCCCGGACAAATTCCGGGGACAATATGGAGAGGATCAGCTCCTGGGCCAGGCCGTCAGCTGTCTGCGCCGGTGGGGCCACAAGACCGTCACCATCCGCCGACAGGACGCAGAGCCCGACGAGCTGCTGGACCGGTACGGCTTCCGCCCGGCAGGAGCCCTTCTGTCCTGCAATCTGGACCCCAGCGTTTACAGCTGGGATACCCCGCCCCGGGACCGGCTGCCCGGGAACACGCCAGAGCCGTCTCCCGCCGCAGGGGATGCGGCTGCAGTCCGGCCCTGACGCGGCCCCTTGGGGCGGCCTTCTTACCGGCCGGTGCTCTCTGTCCGGCTTTCCCCTTGGCTCTCTCCGGTGGCGCCGGAGGTGGAGCCGGTAGCCTCGTTGCCGTGGGTGCCGTTGGTGGCGCTTTCCGTAGCCCCGCCGGCGCCCTCGGTGTGGGCGGTGGTGTTCTGGGTCTGCCCGGTGGGATTGCTTGTCCCGGTGGGCACCGTGGCTGTGCCGGTCCCGTTGGTGCCGTTTACCACGCCGTCCGTGCTCTTGGATACGTTGCCGCCTTCGCAGCCGGTGAGAAGCATGGCGGTAATCGCCAGTACAATTGCAAGAATTGATCCTTTTTTCACAAAAATTCCTCCTTCCAGTTCTGGCTAGGGTAGTATCTGCAAATTTTGAAACTTTCATACGAAAAACCGCCGGGGAATTTGCCGCCTTTATGGTCAACCTTCGGATTGACAGTCGTTGTAAAATTCTGTATGATAAACAGAAAGAAAATTTGAGCATTTTTCCATATTTTGATGAGAGGTGACAAAACATGAAAACCTGTCCAAGCTGCGGCGCTCTGAACGAGGACGCCGCAATCCAGTGTACATCCTGCGGCGTTCCCCTGGCGCAAGCGCCGGAGCAGTCCCCGGTCCTGACGCTCCCGGAAGAGGAGCAAGCCCTTCCGCCGGAATCCCCCGGGACCAAACGGTCCAAAAAGAAGCTTTGGATCGGTCTGGGTTCCGCCGCCGGTCTGTTGGTGATTGCCGCCGTGGTCCTGGCGGTCCTGTTTTTCAACCGCCCCCTGGGGAAGGTCCTGGCGGCCGCCAATCACACGGTTCAGCTCTTGACTCAGGAGCTGGAGCCCCTGGAAAACGCCGCAGCCGCTTGGCAGTCCATGGAAGACCTGAACGAGGCGGGCGCATATACCACCCAGGCCACTGTAGGGCTGCCGCTGCTCCAGGGCCGGGGGTACCTCACCTTAGACGCAGATTACGACGGCATCCAGAGGCGCACTGCCGTGGCCTTGGCCTTCGGTGTGGAGGAAGCCGGGGAGATCCGGGCCCAGCTGTATCTCACGCCGGAGGATGTTTCGGCCTGTGTCCCCCAGCTGTGGCCGGAGCAGGTGTTCTGCGCCACGGGGGAGGAGCTGGCCGCCGCCGTCAACGAGTCGGCCGGAGAGGAGCTGCTTTCGCCGGACTCCTTTGCCCAGCTCGTCCCGGAGCCCGGCGCCGACGTCCCTCTGCTGGAGCAATATGAGGCTGCCTGCGGCGAGGAGCTCACCGCCTATCTCCGCTCCCTGGATGCCCAGCGCCTCAGCCGCCAAGACGAGGACGCCTCCTGGACCTACTATCAGCTCACCTCCAACCCGGAAAAGCGCCGGGCTCTGCTGGAGGGCACCGCCCGGTTTTTGAAGGAAAACAGCAACATGCTCCAGTCTGCAGCCATGTCCGTCACCGACGACACAGCCCAGTGGGAGGCCGCCGTAGACGCGTGGATAGACGGGCTGGATTCCTGGCAAGACCCCACTGTGGCCGTGGACGGCCGGGGCCGGCTGGTCTGCCTGGAGCTCACCGACGGCATAGACGTCTATACCTTCCGCCTCACGGGAGCCGAAAAGCTCTGGCAGAGCTACAGCCTTTCGGTCAACGCAGAGCCGGTTCTCACCGGCGGAATCTGGGTGGAATCCGGCGTCCTGACCTGGCAGAACACCGTTGTCGGCGGGGAGCAGACGCCGCAAGAGAGCTTCACCTTGACCTATCAGGATCAAGACGGCGCCTACCGCCTCTGCATTCAAGACGACACCCTTTTCTCCGGCAGCCTGCGCCGGGAAGCGGAAGGCGACGTATCGTTTACCATGGAAATATTCCCGGAGGAAGACGACAGCTTCTCCCTGGGCTACAGCCTCCTTCCTCTCCGGCAAGCCCCGGAAAAGCTGCCGGGCCAGGAGGTGGACCTGCTGCATCTGTCCGATGGGGCCAAGCAGGAGCTGTCCGCCGCCGCCGTGCAGCAGGCCCTGGGCGACGAGGATGTGATGGGCCTTCTGGGCCTGTTCCTGGGGCTGGGATACTGAGACGGAACCGGATTTTTACCGGGGATTTTCCCCAATCCCGGTTGCTATTTGAGACGGAATCCTGTATAATGAAACCGTTGAAAAAAAGAGAAGGAGACTGGCAATGAAGAAACTTTCTGTGAAAAAGGGCGCCGCCTGTATGGCTTGCCTGGAGTGCGTGCAGGCCTGCTCCCGGGCCTTTTACAAAGAATTCCATCCGGACAAATCCTGCATTCAGATCGTGGAAAAAAACGGCGCGCCAAAGCCCATGACCTGCATCCAGTGCGGCAAGTGCGCCAAGGCCTGTGAAGCGGGCGCCATCACCCAGAACCCCAAAACAGGGGTGTACATGATCAACAAGAAGCTCTGCACAGGCTGCGGCAAGTGCGCCGAGGTCTGCCCCTTCCATGTGATCGTTCCTCCCGCCGTTTCCGGCGGCCCGGCGAGCAAGTGCATCGCCTGCGGCATCTGCGTCAAGAGCTGTCCCATGGAGATTCTGGAAATCGTGGAAAAATAACGCAAGCCTCCGTCGCCGGAAGCCCCTGGCGCAGATCGGAGAATTTGACTCTTGACATTTGTCTCGGCAGCCGTATAATAGAGGGCAAGAACAATGAAATGGAAGGGATCACTCCGATGAGCGACAGCGACAGTAGCGACGACCACGACAGCTGCCCTATTTGGATCTTAAATAGTAAATAAGCATAGCCTGCGCCGGGCCTTCCGGTTGCGGGCTATGCTTGTTTTCGCTTTTGGAGCCCACCATCATGAGGAGGAACATATTACATGAACAACATTCTATGGCAGATCCTGCTGCAGGTCTTGCTCATCGGCCTCAACGCCATTTTTGCCTGCGCCGAAATTGCGGTTCTGTCTGTGAACGAAACCAAATTGGAACGCATGGCCGCAGACGGCAACCGGAAGGCCGCCCGCCTGCGCAAGCTGACCGTACAGCCCGCCCGGTTCCTGGCGACGATTCAAGTGGCCATCACCCTGTCCGGCTTCCTGGGCAGCGCCTTCGCGGCGGATAATTTTTCGGAGCTGCTGGTGAACTGGCTGGTAGACCTGGGCGTCAAGGTCCCGGTCAAGACGCTGGACACCGTCTCCGTCATTCTCATCACCATCATTCTGTCCTACTTCACCCTGATTTTCGGTGAGCTGGTGCCCAAGCGTCTGGCTATGAAGAAGCCGGAGCAGCTGTCTCTGGCCATGTCGGGCCTCATCAGCACCATTTCCAAATTTTTCGCCCCTCTGGTGTGGCTGCTGACGGTCTCCGTCAACGGGGTCCTGCGCCTGCTGCACATCGATCCCGAGGGGAACGAGGACGAGGTCAGCGAAGAGGAGATCCGGATGATGGTGGATGCCGGCGGCGAGCGGGGTGCCATAGACCGGGAGGAGCAGAGCTTCATTCAAAATGTCTTTGAATTTGACGACCTCACCGCAGACGAAATCGCCACCCACCGGACCGACGTGGACCTCTTGTGGCTGGACGAGACGCCGGAGCAATGGGCCGAAACCATCCGGGGCAGCCGCCACAGCATGTACCCCATGTGTCAGGAGTCCGTGGACCAGGTAGTGGGCGTTCTCAATACCAAGGACTATTTCCGCCTCACCGACCACAGCCGGGAAGCCATCCTGGCTCAGGCAGTGAAGCCCGCTTATTTTGTGCCGGAGACCGTCAAGGCCGACGTCCTGTTCCGGAATATGAAAAGCCGCCGGATCCGCTTTGCCGTGGTCCTGGACGAATACGGCGGCCTCAGCGGCATCGTCACCATCAACGACCTGTTGGAGCAGCTGGTGGGAGATTTTGACGACGAAGCGGTGGAGGACAACTCCGGTCCGGAGATCGAGCGCGTGGATTCCCACACCTGGCGGATTCAGGGCTCGGCTCCTCTGGATGAGGTCGCCCAGGAGCTGCATGTCGAGCTCCCCCTGGAGGAATACGACACCTTCGGCGGCTTGGTCTTCGGCGCTTTGGGGGCCATTCCCAACGACGGAGCCCAGCCGGAGCTGGAAGCCTACGGCCTGCAGGTGAAGGTCCAGCTGATTCAGGATCATCGCGTTCAGCGCGCTGTGGTCTGTCTCCTGGATCCCCCCCAGGATGGGGAGGAGCCGGACAAGGAACCGTAAACGCCCAAGCCTAGAAAAATGCCCCGCTTCCGGTCCGGTCACCGGCAGCGGGGCATTTCCCAACAAAAGAGAGGCAAAAAAATGAAAAAGCACTGTGCGAATAGGATACCAAAAAATTATTAAAAAGTCAGTCTGAAAATGTTAAGATACTATGAAGTTCCGTTTCCATACCATTGCTGGGAAACGGGACTTTTTTGGGCCCTGGAGGCAAGCGCCTCCAGGGCAGTCCCGGCCGGGTCAGGCGTCCAGGATTCCCAGACGGTCCAGCGCAACCATGGTACGAAGCAGATCGTAGCTCAGATTCAGCGCCTTCCCGTCACCTTGCAGGGCGCCCCGCTCCACCAGCTTTTGCGCTGTGGCGGCGGCCCAGTCCGGGACGTCGGCCAAATTGCGGAAGATGCGGGCATCCCGCTCCTCCTCCAGGTCCTGTTTGACCAGTTGCGTAATTTCCTCTCGGGTCATCGACGGTTCCTCCTCTTCCTCCTGGGCTGCATCCTCCTGTTCCAGCAGCCGGGCTACGTCGGCGCGGAAATCGTCCATGGTGACGCCGTACCGGCTCCACCAGTGGTCCACGTCGGCGTGATTGCTGGCGATCCCCAGGGCGGCCCCCTCGGCGTGGTCCACAAGCACCCCGGGGGCTAAGGGGTCCAGCCCAAATTTGCGGCACAGCTCCGCAGTCAGCTCCCGGGCCAGGCGGTAGGTCTTTTCCCAGTAGGCCCGGTCCCGAAGATTGTCTTCGCAGATTTCAAAAGACAGGTGGGTGTTGTTGGCGTCCCCGCCGCAGTGCCAGGCCCGGTACTCCCAGGGCAGGATCTGATAGGCCGCCACCTCCCCCGCCTGGGTCAGTCCCAAAAAGGCGTGGACGCAGACCTCCAAGCCCGGGCGGTTCCAATCATTCTGATTGGAATTGACCCCTAAAATGCCGTCGTCCGGCTGGACGTAGCGGCGCAAATTGGGGTTGTTGGCGCCGGTGGAGTGGACCATGATCCCCCGGGGACCCCGGTAATACTGGGCGTACCGGCTGTCCCGGTTGGCCGGGGCCTTGGCCAGCTCCGCCTGGTTGCGGGCATAGCAGTCGTTCCGGACCGCTATTTGTTGATACAGCTTCATGATTTCTCCCGGGTCAGCTGACACCCGGCCTCATGGACCCCCGTAGCCGCCAGACCGGAAACAATCCCCACGGACAGGGCCGTGAGAAAGTCGCCTGCGGGAAAGTCCGGCATAAACAGCCATCCCAAAATGCCCAGGACACCGCCCAAAAGTCCTGCCAAGCTGGGAATCCATTTGTTGTCCAGGGGCAAATTCTTAATGAGAAGCCCCATGAGATAGCAGATGACCGTAATCCCGGCCACCGATGCAATTCCAAAGCTTTCCATACGTTTCCTCCTTCCGCCGAGACGGCGAAGAACCTCAGCTCCGCTGCTCCAGGCGGTCCAGCCGTTGGGCCTGAAGGGCCTGGGCCGCTTCCAACTGAAAGGTTCTCTCTATCAGGTTATTGTGCGCCTGCACTTTTCGTTCCAATTGCTCCAGCCGGTAATTGACCAATTTCGAGCTGGTCACAACACCCGCCAGAGAGCCCAGCAACGTCCCAAGCAGGCTCATGGCGGCCACGACCACGGCTTCCGTCATTTTCATCGCCTCCTTCTTCCGGCCCAACACCCGCCCCCTGTCCGCCCAAGGGCCCCTTTGCCGCCTGTGATCAATAGGAAAAGCTTCTGTCCCGGCCGGGACCCAGGCGGGTGAGATAGACCGTTCTGGTGCGGCGGTTCAGTGTGACAAGATCGATTGCCTGCTCTGCCGGCGTTCCGGCGGTGCGCGGCTCCTCCTCCGGGTCGTAGGACAGATCGGCGTCGCAGGTGGTCACCGCCACATGGAGCGCGCCCACCTGCGCCAGCGCATCCCGATGGAGGTGGCCGGAAAAGCAGCCCACCACCTCCGCCCTCTGGACCTGCGTAAAGTCCACGTCAACGGCTGCATAATCCCAGGGCTTGGTGGTCTGGTATTGAATCTCCTCGTCCAACGTGACGATCACCTCCTGACCCGGCTGCGGGATGAGGCCGGTCAGACGGACATAGGCCAGACCGGCGTGCTGAACCATCTGTTCGCCGCTGTTGGAGACCGTAAGCAGATAGGTCTTCACATCGTCGTCATAATCGGAGGAAACCACCACATCAGAAAAGGAATTGGGATTGATCTGCGCCATAAACCGGCGGTTTTCGTCGTAAAAGTGAATTCTTCCGTACCGCTCCCCATCCGGCGCGGCCCCGTAAATATCCAACCCCCGGATGTGCAGGGTCTGTCCCTGAACCGCCGGGATGAAATTGGTGGTGAGGACTCCGGCGGCGGGCGTCTCCACGCCGGAGGAATTCACCCGGTATCCCGCCTTCCAATCTCCGGAGGAGGGGTCGGCCCGGTTGGTAAAGGCCGGTGCGATGGCCCCGCCGCCACCCTGACTGCTGCCCGGATACACCCCCTGATAGGTTCCGCCTGTGGCGAAGGCGTTGAGCATTCCGGTCAGCAGGGTGTGATCCCGGAATTTTCCCTCCTGATCCTCATGAACCGGCACATGGGTCACCACCACCAGGGCCCAGCCCGGCTCTGAAAAGCGCAGGCCGGTCTCCGCCACCCAGTCAAGCTGCGCCTGACCAAAGCCGTACCGGTTTTGCCGGGGATACAGGGCCGCCCCGCTCTCATCCTCTCCATAGGGGCACCAGACGCTGTTCAGGACCAGAAAGCGCACCTTGGATGTTGGGTCATCCAAATAATAGTAGCTGCCGTCCGGTCCCCGGGCCGTACAGGGGCAATCTCGGAACATGCGGCGATACAGCGCCTCCGGCGTAAAATTATAGGCGTAGGGCGTTCCGTCCACCAGGCCCCAGGAGCCGTCATGGTTCCCCAGGGCCGTGAGCAATCGGCCGCGCAGGGGCCGCAGGGCCGCCTGCACCGCTGCAAAGTCCGCTTCCATCTCCTCTTTTGCGGCGGCCACTCCGGAGCGAACCCAATCTCCGCCGCACAGAGCCCAGGAAATGCCCAGCCGGTCCATACAAGCGGCGGCCAAATGGCCCGTGCGGCCGGCGTTGCTCCCCCAATGCAGGTCTGTGAAGAAGAGAAAGCCCGCTCCGTCCGCCCCGGCGGCGTCCTGAAGCGCCTGAACCTTGACCACGGCGGCCTCCAGGTCGGAATCCCACCAGGCAGGCAGGTACCATCCCCGATCCACATAATCCCGGTTGGCCGCGTCGGAGCCGGTCGTCGGCGAAGCCACGTTTTGCAGGCGAACGGCCTGACCCGCGCCCAGGGTCAGCTGGTTTTCCCCTCCCTGGAGGGTGCAGCCTCCCAGAGAAAAGCTGCCGGAGACGCCCAGGTCTCCCGTCACCTGCCCGCCGGACCTGGGCAGGGAGGCGGCCCTGGCCTCCTGAACCGCCGCGTCCACATAGGATTGAGACGCGCCTTCTATGTCCACATTGCCGTTCCCATCCGGCCCCAGACCGTTGACGGTTTTAACGCCGCCCTGCGTCTCGTTGACTGCGGGAACCAGGATTTCATTGAGGTACTTCTGAATGGCCAAAGCGGCCTGATCGAATTTGGCTTTCACCTCGTCGGCGGTGAGTCCATCGTCCCCGTTGGGCTCGTCGGACAGGCTTTGATGCACCGCCAAATTTTCCGTCAGGGCGGAAATGGGCATAATCTCTTCCTTTCTCCGGCCATCCGGCCGGGACCCTCCACCCCAGAGAACGCCGGCCCCTGTTACGTGGGCCATGGAGCCTGAGGCGGCTGAGCGCCCCGGAGCTCGTCCATGAGCTCCTGCTTCCGGGCCACGTAGCCCTGGGGGATGCGCTCCAGGTATTGCAGGAGGGTAATTTTGTCATGCAGCAGCAGGTTATCCAGGGTCTGCATGGAGGCGATTTCCGACCAATAGGTGGAAGCGCCCACATCCAGCTTCACGTTCAGGGGCAACTGACGCAGCACCGCAAAGTCGAACAGAGCCAGCTCCTTCCGGCCAGGTACCTGAACCCAGCGGCTGCCGTACCGGACGGCCATCATATCCAGGAAAATCCGGCCCATGTCCTCCACCGCCTGGTACAGGTTCTGCTTCGTCGTCTCCATGGGCGTGTTGGCCGCTCGCTGAAGCGCCAAGATGGCCGAGGTGTTTTCCGGCCTGCCCTCCCCCAGGGCCACCTCCGAGGCGCCCAGAAAGCTCTGGGTTTTGTCCATACACAGCTCCATAAACTGGGCGATCTGGGGATTCACCGAAGCGGCCGCCATGACCTTGGCCACTCCATCCACGCCTCCGGCCACACCCACCGCCGCGCCCACGCTGCCGTCCCAGCTGCGCAGGCGGTTTTTATCGTAAATCACCTTGGGGAAGGCGGTGGTGAGCAGGGACACGCCGGTCAGCGCAAAGATTTTGTTGATAAAATTCTGGTTCGGAATGAGACCGGTAATCATACTTTGGCCGTGGTAGCAGTCCTGGATGAAATCCCAATTCAGCCAGATCAGCGGATACCGGCGCAGGCCCGTGTCATAGGGCGGCCGGAGCATCCCCTTCTGCGTGGACTCGCAGCAGAAGACAGAGCCGGTTTTCCGGTCCCGCCAGAAATGGGTCAGCACGGTCACCTGGTCCTCCAGGCCGCTGTCGTACCGGTTTTGAAAGACCTCCTGATCCGGGCACACCAAACCGGGGTCGGCGCCCCACTGCTCCGCCAAAGCCCGGGCGTCGTCCAGCAGCATCCGGCGGGACAGGAGAAGCCAGGGCTGCTTCTGAGGATCCCGCTGATTGGGGTTCCCAAAGTGCACTCTGGTATTCTCCACCACCTCCGCCTGAATTTCTCCCTTTACCGGCTGTCCATTCTCCACTTCCGGGTCAAAATAAAAGTACATGCAGCCGTCTCCATCCACAGCTGCATTTCGCAGCAGCTCCCGGAGGCGGGTGGACAGCCGGGCGGATTCAAACAGCGCCTGAAACTGTCCGTTGAGCACGCCGGTGATCTCCTCCAGGCGGGCAGGCGGAAATTGCGCCGTGGGCAGCAGCGGCGCCGCCTGGAGGGTCATGTTGTCCGAGGTGATGGTGGCCACCTGAAACAGGACCACCCGCTTCAAAAAGTTGAATACCGGGGTGGGCAGGCCTTTGGCCTGCACCCCCTGCCACTGGTTTCCGATGAAATAATTTTCATTGGTTCGGACCGTATCATACAGGCCGATGCGCCGCTTAAAGTCCACCCCTCGGCAGAACCGGTCCCAGACCAGCTTTTCCGTGACTTGTGTCATGCCTCCTCCCATCCGGCCTCCGGCGTATAGCCCAGGATGTTCTCCAGCCCCTGGGAAAAGGCGGCCAAGTTCTCCTCCTCAGGCGTCAGCATGTCCAGCTTGGTAGCCGTCACATCGAAACATTCCTCCAGCTGGTCCCGGAGCGCCCGGCGCTCGGCCTGGGCGTTTTCCAGGGCGCACTCCAGCGCCGCCACCTTTCGCAGCAGCCGCTGCAGGTCTCGGTAGCACCAGCCCTGCCCCCGGGCCAGCCGGTGGGCCCGGCGAAATAGCAGCGCCAGAAGGGGGATTTGAAGCAGAAGCAAAACAACGGGTACTGCCTGGAATATGGTCATAAACATTACTCCTTTCGTTGTGGGATTCCTGTGCGCCTGGGCTCGGCGCCTCTTTCCCCAAGGGCCGGTACAGCGCCTCCACGCACCGTACCGGCCCTCGTTCCGCCCAGGGCGGCTACAAGAGGGCGGTTATGTGACGTCGCTGGAGAATAAGCCCGTTTTGACGGCGCAGGCCCGGAGCACATCGCCTTCGGACAGCGTCAGGGGGGCCGTATAGGTCAGGGCCCCGGCGTCGTAGCGGGGGTCGCTGCCGGTGAGGGTATAGTAGATGGTGGCACCCTCCGTCGTGGTGGTGAGGGTGGTCTTGCCGCCGGAAACCGACGCCGCCGGCGCGGCGCAGACGGAGCCGGCGGCGCAGGCGGCCGCTACGCCGTTGCACTTGGGCGCCAGGACAAAGGCGTCGTGAATCATACGAAATTCCAGCAGGTCGCCGGACAGGCCGGGGGGATCCGTATGCCCCTTAAAAGACTGAATCTTGATGGGCGCAATGACGGCGGACCGGTGCACAATGAGGAAATAGCAATTCTGGGGGAAGCGACTGGTGGGCACAGGCTTGACCGCCAGGCCGTCCACCATGCCGATGGAGCCGGAAGGCAGGCTCTTACCCCCCAGGCTGTCCAGCCCGGTCCACTCGGTGGAGAGCTTCAAAGCCGGAACGTAGGCCCGCTGAATGAAGAGCGTCCCGCCTTCCTCGGGAATACCCCGGTTCAGCATTTCGTTGTGAAGCTCTACAATTTCGGTGACAATGGTCTGCTTGGTAGGCGCCGCCGTGAGGGCCTTGTGAATGCCGGCCTGGCGGGCCCACTGCTCCAGCCGGTACCGGTCCAGCTCCGGCACCACATGTTCATCCCGCTCGGCGGCCATAATCGCCCCGGCTTTCTTCACATTAAACTGCTCTGCATTGTTGCCCTTGTCCACAGACAGGCTCAGGGACTTGTCCTGAGTCATGGTAAATGTCTGCTCAAAGTCCCCCACCTCTTTGGTCTGACCAAAGCGGCTGCCCTCAGCCAGATCCCCGGCCCGGTCGTAGTCCTGCAGAGGCTCCGTCTGCAAGCTGAGCACGTGGACCGTCCGCGCTCCGGAAAACTCCAGATCCAAATCGTGGTTCATAGAGCTCTCGGTGTAGCTCCGCTGGCGGAAGCCGTCCAGCACGGCCTGCCGGTATTTTTCTCCAAAGTGCATGGTATTCATTTTGTGACCTCCTGTCATTTGTGAACTGGCACATCTCAGCCTGAATAGGCGGAGAGAAACTGGTCGTACGGCCCGTTGGCGGCCGGGGCGCCGGAATCCGATTGGGAGCCCGGCGAGGCGGCGCGGTTTTCCTGGTTTTGCGCCTGGGCGGCCAGCTGGGTCCTGAGGCGGGCAAGCTCCTGATCCTTTTCCGCCTCCTGCCAGCAGCGGTACGCCTCAGTCAGGGTTTTGGGCTGTTCGCCTACCATCTCCGGGGCCAGCCGGAGCAAATCCTCCCGGCTGAGGCTCACCTGGGGATACCGGCTGCGGAATTCCGCCAGCTCCCGGCGGGCGCGGCTCTCTTCAAGAACTTGCGTTTGGGGGGTATCTTCCATAAAATCTCCTCCTGTTTTTCTGTGTTGTCCATGCAAAAGAAAGGGGCTGCTGTTGGGGTGCGGCGCTAAGCCCACAGCGCCCTTCGGTAGGCCTCCAGCTCCCCTACCGGCTCGTCGCCGGGGGGCAGGAGATAGGTTTGAGCGAAATAACGCAGGGCGTCGGGACCGTGGGTGATCCCGTGGGGCTCCCGGGCGGCGTCGTTGGGATTGCGGGGATCATGGCGCAGGCTTTGCAGGTCGGAAATCAGCCGGGGACAGGTTCCGAAAATCCGCAGCCCCGGTTCGCCGGAGGAATCCGGACGGAGCAGCTCCTTGACTGCCATCCATCCGGCCTGCCGGTTGTTTCCCGTACGCAGCAGGCCCAAGCCGGCCTCGGCAAAAAGAGCCGCCATGGTCTTGCCCGACTCCTTGACCCGGCTCCACAGGTCCGGCGGCGCCATGGTACACACCACGCGCTCGCCCGGAGCGGTGCAGTCCAGCATCCGGCGGGCCGCCTGGGATACCACCAGGTCCTTTTGAAAGTGCTCCCGGTAGACGTAGCATTTGCCCGCCGGGTTCACGGCCACCCATAGGCAAGCCAGCATATCCAGCCCATAGTCAAAGGCCCGGTACCGGGACCAGTCCGGCGGCAGAGAAAAGGGCGGGCACACATGGATTCCGGGATCAAACTCGCTGAAGTAAGCGCCGGCCAGGGCATCCCAGTCGCCGTAGCGGTGGGCGCGGCGCTTGTCCTCGGGCAAGAGCTCCAGCTGCCTGACGTAGTCCGGATTTGCCGCCATCAGGTCCCGATTGTCATCTACCGTGGCGGGAATGAAGCAGTAATCTGCAGGATCCTCTCCGGGACGAAAGCGCCGGTCCAGAAACAGCCGCTTTACCCAGGCGTGGCCCACGCCGCCGGGATTGCAGGTGAGGTAAACCCGCTTGGGTATGGCGTTCGCGCCCCGAACGCAGGCCGCCAGGCCTCGGAATTCCTCCTCGGTAAAATTGGTCGCCTCGTCCAGAAACAGCCAATCATAGCTCTGCCCCTGGTATTTGCCTTCCACCGAGGCCCCATAGCCGGGCAGGTTGCCAAACTTGACCGTGGAGCCGTTGCAAAAGGTGAGCACCCGGGAGGAGCGGTTGTAAGAAGCGGCCTCCGGCGGAAGCAGGCGAAGCATGGGGAGAATGAGGGTGTTTTCCATCTCGTCAAATTCCCGGCGGACCAGGAGAATCTGAATGCCGGGATACTGAAACGCGCCCCCGGCCGCCTTGTGCACCACGGCCCAGCTCTTTCCGCCGCCTCGGGCCCCGCCGTAACAGGTGTATTTCGCCCGACTGAGAAAAAAGGCCCACTGGGGCTCCGAGTTGGGTCTGCCCAGGTGAATGGGTATGGTGCTTTTTTTCATGTTTCCCCTCCTTTTGCATTCATTTGTTCGATTTCGAAGTCAAAAAAGTCCCCTTTTCCCCATTTCAAGGGCCCCCTGCCGTCTGCGCCGCCTCCCAAAAGGTCTGTCCCGGCCTCATCCTCCGGACCCCGGTATGGGATATCCGTACCCGGTCCCTAGAAACCCTCACGGGGCACGAGACCTGATCCGGAACCCCGGCCCCCGGCGCCATCCTGCACCCATAGGCCGGAGGAAGGGAAGCCGCCGTGCTGAGTCTGGTCTCATTGAAACGCCTCCTCCCCTCTGGGGTCCCCGGCGCCGAACACAACCCGAATTTCCACCGGACCCGTGCCGGCCTCCGGGCGGTCCGTATAGCGAATGCCGTCGCCCACGTCCTGACGGAGCAGAAACACCCCCTTGCTGCTGTTGGAGCCGCTCCATCCCTCACTGGAAAGAATCTGCCCCCGGACCCACGTGGCCATTTTGCGCAAAAGCTGGGCCTGGGGTGTGGCCTCCTCCCGGAGGACCTGGCTGAGACACGCCTCTGTGGTGTCCAGCCACGCCGCCCAATGGGGCCAGGAGGCCCGGGGAAATTCTCCCGCCGCCAAAGCCGCTTTGTAGGACGCAATCCGTCCGGCCAGCTCCTCGGCTCCCATGTCAAAGCCCATGGTCTCCCTCCTTCATCAAAAACATTTGTTTGTCTTATAGGAGGACTATACCATAGGTTTCCTGCCTTGTCAAGGTCTTTTCCAAATTTTTGTTCGCTTTCGTCTGACAGCCATGCTTCAGCCAAGGGCCGCACCGCTTGACCGGAGCCGGGCGGAGCCGTTATAATGAAAAAAAGGAGGCGAACGCTATGACCATGGGGGAGAAACTGCGTCAGGCCCGGATGGAGGCCGGACTGTCTCAGCGCCGGGTCTGCGGAGATCGGATCACACGAAATCAGCTGTCCCTGCTGGAGCACGACCGGGTGGGCCCCTCCCTGGAGACGCTCCAATACCTGGCCGGGCAATTGGGAAAACCGGTCTCTTACTTTCTGGAGGAAACGGCGCCCAATCTCCTGGCCCTGGAGCAGGCGCGGGAAAGCACGGACCCCATCCAGGCCCTCCGGGCCTTGGATGCCTACACGCCCGACGGCTCGGTTGTGGACGACTTGGCCGCTCTGCTGGAGGCAGCCCTATGCCTGGCCGCCTCCGACCGGGCCGCGTCGGAGGGCAGAGCCGCCTACGCCGGCAGCCTGGCCCAGCGGTGCCGGGCGGCCCTGGAACGGTGCGCTTTTCCGGGGCAGGTGTTGGCTCAGGGCGCTCTGCTGCGGCAGGCGGAGACTGCGGAAGAACAGGACTTTCTCTCCGCCGCCGCCCAGTGGAACGGGACACGGGAACAGCTCCTTTTGGCCCGGCTCCGCCTGGCTCAGAACCGGCCGGACCAGGCCCTGGCCCTGCTGGAGGACCTGCCGGACCAGGTTTTGCTCCGGGGAGAAGCCCTGTACCGCCTGGGCCGGTACGCCGAAGCCCTGGAGCTCCTCCGCCGGGCCGAGTCCCAGGCTCCCCCGGCCAAGGCCCCGCAGCTCTGGCCTCTGCTGGAGGCCTGCTGCCGGGAGTGCGGCGACTATCGGGGCGCTTACGAATATGCCACCCGGCAGCGGACCGGCCCCAATCCGGCCTGGTAAAGCCCCGCAGCGCGCCGGGGCTTGCGGGTTCCGGCGAATTAAGAAAGAATTAAGGTTTTCCTGCATTGAATTTTAAAAAGATTTCCGCTATTCTATCCCCGGGACAAAAAAGAATATGGAGAACGTACGATGTAGCCAAAGGAGGTTCCCATGGAACAGTGGATGGAGGCCCTGAGCCTGATCTTAAAAATCTTTACGGTCTATACCGCCATCGTCAGCCTGTTTTTCCTGCTCCCCCGGCGGAAGATCCCCCGGGCTCAGGCCAAAACCCGGTTTGCCGTCCTGCTGGCGGCGCGGAATGAAGAGGCGGTCATCGGCCGGACGGTAGGCCAGCTGCTGGCCCAACATTATCCTGCCGAGCTGTTTGACGTTTATGTAATTCCCAACAACTGTACCGACGACACCGAAGGCGCGGCCCGGCGGGCGGGCGCGCAGATTCTCCCCTGCCTGGGGCCGGTGCGAAATAAGGGCGACGCCCTGCACTGCGCCTTTGCCGCCTTGAAGGACTCCGGATACGACGCTTATTGCGTCTTCGACGCGGACAATCTGGTAGACCCCGACTTTTTAGCCCGAATGAACGACGCGTTCTGCGCCGGGGCGCAGGCCGCCAAAGGCAAGCAGACCGCCATGAATCCCCACGACGCCTGGATTTCCGGGTGTTACGACCTGTATTTTGAGAACTTTAACCTGCTTTACAACCGTCCACGGGGAAATCTGGGGCTGTCGGCCAAGCTGGTGGGCACCGGCTTCGCCGTGAGTCAGGCCCTGATGGACCGGCTGGGCGGCTGGAACACCGAGACCATGGCCGAGGACGCGGAATTCGCCGCCCAGTGCGCCATGGCGGGCGTCAAGGTTTGGTGGGTCCCCGAAGCCCTGACCTACGACGAAGAGCCCATCACCTTCCACCAGTCCATGGTGCAGCGGCGCAGATGGTGCAGCGGCGTCATGGCGGTGGCCGGCCGGTATCTGCCCCGGCTGTGGCGCCGCGTCCCCTCCCGGAACTTTTTCTTCTGCCTGGACTTCGCCGTCTTCCTCTCTATGCCCATGGTGCAGGTTTTGGCGCTGCTGCCCGGCATCTGGGCTGTGGCTCAGGCAGTCGCCGCAGAGAACTGGCTGATTCTGGTTGCCAGTCTTCTGTCCTTCTGGGGCGGCTTGACTCTGACCGCCCTGGCTCTGGCCCTGGTAGGGCGGCGGAAGCTGCGGCCGATGTGGAAATCCATTGTGCTGTATCCCCTCTTTACGGCATCCTGGTATCCCTTACATATCCTGGCCGTCCTGAAAAAGACCCGGGTCTGGAAGCCCATCGCCCACCGGGGACAGCCTGCCCAGTCCGTGGGCGTATCGCCCCGTTCGTAACCATTGTGGCCTGCCGCGCCCTGCGGCAGGCCATATTTATGTTTTTCCTCTGCGGCAATACCGGCGAAAAAACCGGCGGGGGGACCTTGCCGAATTTACGAAAATGCGGTATAATTACAGTAGCAGGTAGAACCTGCAATCCAGACCGGGAGGGACGGAATATGCAACATGTCATCATCACCATCGCGCGTCAGCATGGATCCGGCGGCCGCCTCATCGGCGAGTGCCTGGCCAAAAAAATGGGGATTGCCTATTACGATAAAGAGCTCATATCCCTGACTGCCAAGAAAACGGGCTTTGCTTTGGATTTTGTGAAAGAGGTGGAGGAGAAACAAACCTCCAGCTTCCTGTACAGCATTTATGCTGCCGCCGTCGTACCTTCGGTGTATGAGCAGGCCCGCAACGCTCAGTTTTCCGTCATTCGGGAGTTGGCCTCCAAAGGCTCCTGCGTCATCGTCGGCCGGGCTGCCGATTGTATTTTGAAAAACCTGCCCTATTGCGTACATGTCTTCGTCCATGCCCCCTTAGAAGAGCGGATTCGCCGGGCAACCGAGGACTATCAGGAGGCCATGGACAATCCGGAGCGCGCCCTGCAGAAAAAAGACAAGGCCCGGGCGGCTTTTTACAACACCTATTCGGAATATCCCTGGGGTGACCTCCGAAACTACGATATGGCCATCAACAGCACCATTGGAATCGAAAAATCTGCCGACATCATCCTCGACTATGTGAAAGCCAAATTCAACATGTGACATCCGGAATGAACCGCCCCGGCTCCCAACGAGCCGGGGCGGTTTTGGTTATAAAGCCCGGTCCAAAATCCCGTACGGCCAAGCGCGGGCTATCCGGAAAAGGGCGCGGGCGACCCCTCCGGCGGGACGGACGGTCCCGCCGGGGAGCTCTGCCGCAGCAGCCGCCGAATCTCCGGCAAAAGGCCCAGGCCGTCTGCGCTCCGGTGAACCTGCATTTGGACCAGCGCATGGCTGGGGTAGGCGTTGCCCTCCATGAGAGCGGGACGGTCCGGCAGGAAGCACACATCCCAGCCGCAGTATCCCAGACCCGGCACCTGCTGCGCCGCCTCCAGGACCATGGTTTTTGCCGCCTGCCAGTCGGGCAGGCAAAAGCCGGGAATCTGCGTTCCGGTGACGGGATGACGCGGGAAGCAACCTCCCCGCTTGTCCCCGGCCGGCTGGGTGACGCAGCCGGTGGTCAGATCCAGGGGCGCGCACAGCCCCCCGGCGTCCAGGTTGTCCACCGGGGTCCCGTTGCCCATGCGCAGGCAGGCGTACAGAATCCGGGGGCCGTCCCCGGTTTGCAGCGTCACAATCCGGGCCGTGTTGACCGAGCCGGGGTACAGGCCGTCCAACGCCGGGTGCTGATGAATCCGGGGCTCCACCAGAACCGCGCCCCGCTCCAGCAGCTCCCGATACAGGTCATCCGGCTCCTGCCGGGGTAGGAAAAACACATCCCGTCCGCACTTCCCCCTGGGCCGCTTGGCCACCAGCTCCGGATGAGCCCGCCAGAAAGACCGGAACTCCTCCGGCCCTGCCACCCGCAGGTCCAGAAAGGGTCGGCCCAGCTGGGAGAGAAACAGCCGGTCAAAGGTCCCCTTGTCCTCCAGGAGAAATCGCAGGGATTTCGGATTCTGCCGGTCCACCAGCCGGCGGTTCGAGCCCCGGGTGAGATAAGTCCGGCGCTGCCGCCCGGTGAGAGATTCAAAGGCAAAGAGGCGGTAATCCTGAAATCCCGCGCCGTACCGCAGGGCGCACCAGACTATGTCCAGCCCCAGGAGCAGACGGCTCCCTCCCCAGCGCTGCCGGACCGCATCCACCGTCTCTGTCAAGCCGCGCAGATGAAGCGACCGGAGAACATCCGTCCAAAACCCAAGCGCCATGCCCCAAACCTCCCAGTTCGTTCTTTCCTTCAGTATATTGAACGAACCTTAAGGTTGCTTAAGAAAATACAAATCTTTTCCAGGAGAATCCCCGCCTCGTGACGGAGGCTCCGGAAACGCAATCTGAAAAAGCTCCCTGCAAGGCAGTTTTCTCGGAGGCGCTATGACCGCCCGGCTTCGATTGCCTCATCTTCTCTGGAAAAAACGCTCCATTCGGGCCCTTTGACCCGAATGGAGCGAAAAATCACAGGATGCGGCCCTATGCTTCCAGGGAGAAGCCGTCTTCCCGGGGCGTCAGGCTCATGGAAAAAAGCTGCGCCAAAGCCTGCGCCAGATATTGGGCGTCCCGGACCCCGGCAGTCTCATAGCAGGAGTGCATCGCCAGCTGCGGCAAGCCCACATCCACGGTGGGGATGCTCACATGAGACGAGGAGATGTTCCCCAGGGTGGAGCCGCCGGGCAAATCCGCCCGGTTGCAGAAGGTCTGGGTGGGAACTCCCGCCTTTTGGCAGGCCCGGCGGAACAGGGCGGCGGAGACGCCGTCGGTGGTATAGCGCTGATTGGCGTTGAACTTGATGACCACGCCACCGTTCATCACAGGCCGGTGGTTGGGATCGGCGTACTCCGGGTGGTTGGGATGCACCGCATGGGCGTTGTCCGCCGAGACCAGGAAGCTCCGGGCCAAAGCCCGGCGGTAATGCAGCCCCACACCGGCGCAAATCCGCACGAGCGTATCCGGCAGGAAGGTGGAGTCGGCGCCCTGCTTGGTGTTGGAGCCCACCTCCTCGTTGTCAAAGACACAGCACACAGGGATGCTCTTCCCCTCCCCGGCCTGAAGGAAGCCCTCCAGGCTGGCCCAGGCGCACTGCAGGTCGTCCAGGGCCCGGGCGGAGAGGTACTCCCCCTTCGCGCCCCAGATTCGGGCCTTTTCCCGGTTGTACAGGAACAGGTCCGTCCCCAGGATCTCCTCCGGCCGGCACCCGGCGGCCTCGGCCACCAGCTCCCGGAAGGCACCCCGGGCCTCCAGGGAGCCCAACAGGGGGATCAGATCCACCGCCGGATTGTAAGAATACCCCTCGTTGGCCTTCCGGTTCATATGAATCGCCACATGGGGAATCATGCACAGATCCCGATCCAGGTCCACCAGGCAGGAGCGGATCCCCTCTGCCGTCTCCACCAGAACCCGGCCCGCTGCGGACAGAGGCCGGTCCAGCCAGGGGGCCATGAGCATCCCGCCGTACCGCTCCACCGCCAGGCGGAGGTATACCCCGGCCGTCTCCAGCTCCGGGTTCTCTTTGATTTTAAAGCAGGGCCGGTCCGAGTGGCTGGCCGACAGCATAAAGCCCTGGGGCTTGCTCTGGGGAACCCGGAAGGCGATGAGGGCGGACTGATTCCGGGTGAGGTAGTATTTTCCCCCGGGCAAAAGCTGCCAGTCCTCCGCCTCGGACAGGGGCGTATAGCCCGCCTCCTCCAGGCGCCGGGCCAAATTGGCTACGGCATGGAAGCAGCTGGGGCTGCCGTCCAAAAAGGCCATGAGTTTCTCGATTCCGCTCATTCCGCTTCCTCCAGCAGGGCCAGGAACTGGTCGATCTCGTCGGAGAGAATCTGCAGGCCCTGCTCCCAGAAGGTCCGGTCGGTCAGGTCTATATCCGCCACCCGGGCCGCCTCCTCCACGGTGCGCACCGGCGTCTCGTGGAGCAGCTTTTTATACTTGGGCAGGAAGCTCCGGCCCTCCTTCTCATACTGGGCGTACAGGCCCCGGGCGAACAGGCCGCCAAAGGCGTAGGGGAAGTTATAGAAGCTGACGCCGCCGTAATAATGGCTCTTGCACACCCACATATACGGATGCAGGCAGGACTCGTCCAAGCCGTCGCCGTAGGACTGCTTCTGTGCCTCCAGCATCATCTTGCAAAGCTCCTCTGCCGGAAGGAACTGATTCTGCCGGTTGGCAAACACGGCGGATTCAAAGCGGTACCGGGAATAGATGTCGCAGATGATCTGGGTGGCGTCGGAGAGCTGACTTTCGATCAGGGCCAGCTTCTCCTCCCGGTCCGTCGCCGCAGCAATGGCGGCGTTCATCACCACGCACTCATTGAAGGTGGAGGCCGTCTCCGCCACGGGCATGGTGTAGTACCGGTTCAAGGGCCGCTGATCGTTCAAAATATGATTGTGGAACGCATGGCCCAGCTCATGGGCCAAGGTGACGATGTCGCTGAAGGAGCCGTCAAAATTGGTGAGAATCCGGCTTTCGTTCAGCTTTTCCACCCCGGCGCAGAAAGCGCCGCCGGTTTTGCCCGGGCGGGGGTAGAAATCGATCCAGGCATTGGCAAAGGCCTCCGCCACCATATCCCGCAGCTCCGGATCAAACTGGCCGAACAAATGCAGCAAATAATCCCGCGCCTCCTCCGTGGTGTAAGTCTTGCCGCTTTTGCCCATGGGCGCAAACAGGTCGTACCAGGGCAAGCCGTTCTCATGGCCCAGCGCCTTGGCCTTGGCCCGGAGATAGGCCCAGAACTTGGGTAAATAGCGGTCTATGGCGGAGAACATGGCCTCCAGAGTGGCCCGCTGCATCCGGGCATCCTTCAGCGCCATGTCCAGCGGGGACTCATAGCCCCGGAGCTGGGCGACGTGGATGGTCTCCAGCTTAATGGAGTTCAGGGCAAAGGCCACGGAGTCCTGGATCTTCCGGTAGCTGGCCAGCTCGGCCTCATAGGCGGCCTTCCGCACAGCCGGGTCCGGGTCATAGGCCAGATTCCGGATGGCGGAGAGGTTGGTGACGCCGTCCTGGTAATCCACCTCCACCGTACTGGTGAGATAGGCCTGCAGATCTCCCCAGGCATTGGATCCGGACAGCTGCATCCGGGCCATAATGTCTTCTCCCTGGCTGCCTAAGAGATAGCGGCTGTCCTCCCGGGCCTGGCGGAAATAAAACCGGTACTGGCGCAGCAGATCATCCGCCTCCACAAGCTGCTCCAGGTTGGGCAGCGCCGCCAGATAGGCTTGAAACCGGGCGCTGGCGCCGGCGCTTTGGCTGAAAACCGCCAGCACCTGGCCCAGGGCCGAGCTGGCCTCGGCGTCGCCGGTATCCGCCGCCTGGCGCAGAGAAGCATATTCCCCCAGGCTGTTGGACAAGGATGCAATCTGCTCCAGAGACTCTATCCCCTGGCGCAAGGCATGGGACGGCTCCATCTCCTCCAGGGATTTGGTGAAGGTATCAAACCGGCCGCAAGCCACCTTCAGCGCCTGAAGATCTCCGGCAAAATCCGGATCGGAAAACCCATGGTACAGGGAGTCCAGATTCCAACGTTCGTTCATATCATCTCTCCTTTTTCACCGGCAAAACGCCTGCTTTTCTACTGCTAGTTTTACCATGAATGGGAGATTTCGTCAACCTCAATTTCCCGGCTCCCCCATCCGTGCCCGGCGAAAAGTCCCGCCGCACAAAAAAAGGCGGCGGCTTTTCTGTCCCAACCCCTCGTCCTGGGGCGGCGGTCCGGATGGGGGCGCCCCAGTCGGTCGGTCAATCCTTCAGGAAAATCTCCAGGACCGGCACCAAAACATCCGGCTTCACAGCAGGCAGCTCCAAAACCAGCAAATCCGCTGCCTGGGTGGCCCCCAGTGAAAAATGGTCCACCTTGCCTTCTGTAAAGCGCACTTCACTGGCGTCGTGCAGGAACTGAACATAGTCCACCTTCCCCGCCAGACCGTGGAACTCCAGGTAGGCAAAGGGATAGGCAAACAGATGCACATACAGCCGCTTCCCGTCGGCGCTTTGGGTCAGCCGGCAGTCCTGCGGCGCTTGAAAGGACGGCTCAGCCATGGTACAGCCGTAAATGGACCGGCTGTGCACCTGCATCCACCGGGCGTATACCTCCAAGGCCTCTTGGGCCCGGCTGTCCAAGTATCCCCGGGCGGTGGGGCCCACGTTCATGAGAAAATTTCCTCCCAGGGAAACGGTCTCCACCAGCATCCGGATGAGCATCTCCGGTGATTTCCAGGTCATCTCGTCCCGGTAATAGCCCCAGGAGCCGGAAAGGGTCTGGCAGGCCTCCCAGGTCACCAGCTCCCCGGTCTGGGGGTGGCGGAGCCAGGCCTTGGGCTGGTACTGCTCCGGCGTCCAGACATCCTGATCCACCTCCGCCCGGTTGTCGATGATCAGGTCCGGCGCCAGGCTGCGGGCTGTGGCAATCAGCTCCTCCGATTCCCAGTCCTCCCTGCCCTTCCCCCGCATCCAGGGCGCCCCGTCGTGACGCTCCGAATAGGAAAAGTCGAACCAGAGAATATCAATCTTCCCGTAATTGGTCAAAAGCTCCGTGACCTGATTGCGCATATACCGGGCATAGCGGCGCATATCCCGGCCTTCATTCAGCGTCTGGGCCTGGGGATCGTCCCGGCGGGGATGCAGCATATCCACGGTAAAATCCGGATGATGCCAATCGATGAGGGAATAATAAAAGCCCACCCGCAGCCCCTCGGCCCGGAAAGCGTCCACATACTCCCGGAGCAAATCCCGGCCTGCGGGGGTGTTGGTACACTTATAATCGGTGTACTGGGAGTCGAACATGCAAAAGCCCTCGTGGTGCTTTGCCGTCATGACGGCATATTTCATTCCTGCCGCCTTGGCCAGCCTGGCCCACTGCTTGGGGTCATAGAGATCCGGGTCAAAGTGGCGAAAATAGCGGTCATAGGCCTCGTCGGTCATGCGCTCTCTCGTTTTGATCCACTCATGCCGGGCCGGCATGGCGTACAGGCCCCAGTGGATGAACATACCAAAGCGGTCATGGGTAAACCAGGCGGTATCGCCCGGCGTTTTCTTGGTTTGATAACTGGACATAGGTTACCTCCTGCATTTCAATGAAAAACCCCCCTCCGGGGAATGCCGGAAGGGGGATATTGACGGCAAAGGGCCGGGCGGAATTACACCAGCTCGATGACCGCCATCTCGGCGGCGTCGCCGCGGCGGGGACCCAGCCGGGTCACTCTGGTGTAGCCGCCGTTGCGGTCGGCATACTTAGGCGCCACTTCCTTAAAGAGCTTGCTCACCACATCTTCTTTGGTGATGAAACCCATGGCCCGCCGGTAGGCAGCCAGGTTGCCCTTCTTCCCCAGAGTGATCATTTTCTCCACCACGGGCTGCACTTCTTTGGCCCGGTAAAAGGTCGTCTGTACCTTTCCGTTTTCCAGCAGCGCGGTGGTCATCTGCCGCAGCATCGCTTTTCTCTGGTCGCTGGTTCTGCCCAGCTTGCGAGTACCGAACATGCACGTTTCCTCCTTACATCATAAGGTTTAATTATTGTTGCCGGATTCTTCACTGGCCAGGGACAGACCCATCATCTCCAGCTTCTTCTGGACCTCGTCCAGGGACTTCTTACCCATATTCCGAACCTTCATCATGTCCTCGCCCGTTTTGGAGATCAAGTCCTCCACGGTGTTGATGTTGGCCCGCTTCAGGCAGTTGAAGCTGCGGACAGACAGATCCAGCTCATCAATGGTCATCTGCAGCACCTTGTTGGTGCTGGACTCCGGCTTCTCCACCACGGTGGAGGCATTGGCGACGGTCTCCGACAGGTTTGTAAAGAGGCTCAGATGATCGGACAGAATCTTGGCGCCCAGGGACACTGCATCCCGGGCGGAGATGGTGGAATCGGTCCAGACCTCCAGTGTCAGCTTGTCATAGTCGGTCATATTGCCCACACGGGTGTTTTCCACGGTGTAATTCACCTTGTAAACGGGGGTGTAAATGGAGTCGATGGGAATCACGCCGATGACAGTCTGCGGCGTCTTGTTGCGGTCGGCGGAGACATAGCCGCGTCCGTGGCTCATGGTGATCTCCATGTTGAACGTCGCCTCCGGACCCAGGGTACAGATGTGCAGGTCCGGATTCAGGATCTCCACCTCTCCGTCGGCCTTGATGTCCCCCGCCTTCACCTCGCAGGGGCCCACCGCATCCAAATAGACGGTTTTGACGCCCTGACAGTGAAGCTTGGCGATGATCCGCTTCACGCTTAAAACAATCTCCGTCACGTCTTCCTTGACGCCGGGAACGGTAGAGAACTCATGCTGGACGCCGGCGATCTTAATGGAGGTCGCAGCCGTGCCGGGCAGTGAGGACAGCAGGATTCTACGCAGGGAGTTGCCCAGGGTCGTGCCGTAGCCCCGTTCCAGGGGCTCCACCACATACTTGCCGTACGAAACATCTTCGGGAGAATCCATACACACAATGCGCGGCTTTTCAATTTCTACCATGAATAAAGTACCCTCCTTTTCACCTGCGGGGCCGGAGCCCCGTTTCATTCAGCTTACCAATCAACGAGGGCAAAACATTACTTGGAGTACAACTCGACGATCAGGTGCTCGGCGATCTCAAAGTCAATGTCTTCCTTGGTAGGAATCGCAACGACCTTGCCCTGGAGGGTGTTTTTATCCCGATCCAGCCACTTGGGTGCAGCGACAAACGCGTCGTCCTCTTTCATTTTCTTAAAGCGGGGCTTGGAAACGCTGGCCTCGCAGACGGATACCAGGTCCCCCACCTTGACCAGGTAAGAGGGGATGTTGACCCGCTTGCCGTTCACGGTGAAATGACCGTGGTTCACCAGCTGCCGGGCCTCCCGGCGGGTAGAAGCGTAGCCCAGGCGGTAGACCACATTGTCCAGGCGGCGCTCCAGCATGCTCAGCAGCACCTCGCCGGTGTTGCCTTCGGCCCGGGAGGCCTTTTCATAGTAGCCCCGGAACTGCTTTTCCTGCATGCCGTAAACAAACTTGACCTTCTGCTTCTCCGTCATCTGCAGGGCATACTCGGACTTCTTGGCTCTTCTCTGTCCGCCGGGGTTCTTGTTGGAAGTCTTGGAGTAACCCATTGCGGCAGGAGAAACGCCCAAAGTTCTGCAACGCTTCAGGACGGGCTGCATATTTTTAGCCATAACTCAAATTCCTCCTATTGCGAATTAGACGCGGCGTCTCTTGGGCGGACGGCAGCCATTGTGGGGAATGGGAGTGACGTCCTTGATCATCACGACTTCCAGGCCGGCGGACTGCAGGGCGCGGATGGCGGCCTCCCGTCCCTGACCGGGACCCTTGACGTAAACCTCCACCGTCTTGAGGCCGTGCTCCATGGCGGCCTTGGCAGCCGTCTCGGCAGCCATCTGGGCGGCAAAGGGCGTGGATTTCTTGGAACCACGGAAGCCCAAACCGCCGGAGGAAGCCCAGGACAGGGCGTTGCCGCTCAGGTCGGTAATGGTCACCATGGTGTTGTTGAAGGAAGAGCGGATATGCGCGGCGCCCTTCTCCACGTTTTTGCGCTCCTTGCGGCGCTTAATTACTTTCTTCGCGTTTACTTTGGCCATGTCATATCCCTCCTTTACTTCTTCTTATTGGCAATGGTCTTCTTCGGACCCTTCCGGGTCCGGGCATTGGTCTTGGTCCGCTGTCCGCGCACCGGCAGGCCGCGGCGGTGGCGTACGCCCCGATAGCAGCCGATTTCCGTGAGCCGCTTGATGTTCATTGCAACCTCACGGCGCAGGTCGCCTTCAATGGTGTAGTGATGGTCGATCACTTCACGCAGAGCGGCCTCCTGGTCTTCGGTCAGATCCTTCACCCGGATGTCCGGATCGATCCCGGCCTTCGCCAGGATTTCATTGGCGCTGGTGCGTCCAATGCCGTAAATATAAGTCAGACCAATTTCAATTCTCTTTTCGCGGGGCAGGTCAATACCAGCAATACGTGCCATACGTTTCAAGCACCTCCTATTAGCCTTGTCTCTGCTTGTGTTTGGGATTTTCGCAAATTACCATAACGCGACCCTTGCGCTTAATGATCTTGCACTTCTCGCACATGGGTTTAACGGACGGTCTTACCTTCATACTGCTTAACCTCCATTTAAGAGAAAATCTCTTATTGTAATTACTTGCTTCTCCAGGTGATCCGGCCTTGGGTCAGATCATATGGAGACATCTGAACAGTTACCTTGTCACCGGGCAAGATCTTGATAAAGTTCATTCTGAGCTTGCCGGAAATGTGCGCCAGAATGGTGTGCCCGTTGCCAATGTCAACGGTAAACATTGCATTCGGCAGTGCATCGACAACGATGCCCTCAAGTTCAATTACGTCGTCTTTTGCCAAGTTAAAACCTCCCTTGGTCCTGACTGTTGATTTCCTGGCTGCGCACAGCCAGATCCCTTCGTAATTCGCTGTTGAGCACTTTCTCGCCAGACGAGATCTTTCTGGCGACTCTGGATTCAGCCCGAGGGATTTTCCGGACATGTTTCAACTTTTTGCGCTTGGGGTGTTCCAGCCGCCGCTCCTTGCCGTTGGCCACCAGGACGTACACACCGTCTGTTTCCAATACATAAAACAGCTTGCCCCGGTCCCGCCCGGCTACGGAGAGGACGATGTCCGATTTTGTGATTTCCATCCTACAGCCCCTCGGTGACGGTGAGAATTTCCGGCTCGCCGTCGGTAATGAGCACAGTATTTTCGTAATGGGCCGAGAGAGAGCCGTCGGCCGTAACCGTCGTCCACTTGTCCCGGAGAACCACAACCTCATAAGAGCCCTGGTTCACCATCGGCTCAATGGCCAGGGTCATGCCCTTCAGCATTCTAGGCCCATGCCCGGGGGCGCCGAAATTGCGTACCTCGGGCTCTTCATGCAGCTGCGCGCCCACGCCGTGACCTACGAAGTCGCGCACCACAGAATAACCGTTAGACTCCACATACGTTTGGATGGCATGGGAGATATCAGAGATCCGATTTCCCTGTTTTGCGAATTGCAAGCCCTGGAAAAAGCTCTGACGGGTGACGTCGATGAGCCTTTGCGCTTCCGGCGAGATCTTCCCACAGGGATAAGTCGCAGCACAGTCTCCATGGAAGCCCCGGTAATACGCCCCCACGTCAACCGAGACAATGTCCCCCTCCCGGAGCACGCGGCTGCCGGGAATTCCATGGATCACCGTGTTGTTGACGGAAATGCAGGCGCTGGCGGGGAATCCGCCATAGTGCAGGAACGACGGTCTGGCGCCCTGCTGCACGATAAAATCGTGTACGGCCTTGTCAATCTGCTTGGTGGTGACGCCGGGCCTTACCATTTCCCCTGCCAAGGCACGGGCTGCCGCGGTAATTTTACAGGCCTGGCGCATCGCCTCCAGCTCATGTTCATTCTTAATTGAGATCATGCTGCGCACCTATCGCCCTGAGAATCGCACGGTTCACGTCCTCAATGGGCTGGTTTCCCTCCACAAGCCGGAGTTTGCCGAGCTTTTCATAGAAGTCCTTGAGCGCCTCGGTCTGCTGGTGGTAAACCTCCAGGCGCCGGTGCACCGTCTCCGGTACATCGTCCTGCCGGACCGTCAGCGTTCCGCCGCACGCATCGCAGATTCCTTCTACTTTGGGGGGGTGGGCGGCGATGTGATAGGATGCGCCACAGGCGGCGCATACCCGGCGGCCCGACATCCGGGCCTCAATCACCGCATCGTCAATTTCAATGGATATCACATGGTCAATCCGGACGCCCAGCTCCTGCAGGCTCTGAGCCTGGGCTATGGTGCGGGGGACGCCGTCCAGGATAAACCCGCCGGCGCAGTCCGGCTGGGACACCCGGTCCCGCACGATGCCGAGAATCACATCGTCGGGGACCAGGAGTCCGTTGTCCATGTAATGCTTGGCCTTCCGGCCGGTTTCCGTTTCCTTGCGCATCGCTTCCCGGAGCATATTGCCGGTCGAGATGGCGGGGATTCCCAGCTTCTGCGTGAGCCGCTCCGCCTGGGTACCTTTTCCGGCGCCGGGCGCTCCCAATAAAATCAGATTCATGGGACGCCTCCCCGCTTATTCCAGGAAACCCTTGTAGTGCCGCATGAGCATCTGGGCCTCCAGGGCCTGAACCGTCTCCAGGGCAACGCCGACGACGATGATGACGGAGGTACCGCCGATGCCCAGGGCGGAAGCACCGGAAATGGTGTTGCCGGCAATGATGGGCAGCAGCGCCACAATGGCCAGGTAAATGGCGCCGAAGAAGGTAATCTTATGGATCACCCTGGCAATGAAGTCGGCGGTGGGCTTTCCGGGCCGGAAGCCGGGAATGAAGCCGCCGTTCTTCTTCAAGTTGTTGGCAATCTCCACCGGATCATATTGCACCGCCGCATAGAAATAGGCGAAGGCAATGATCAAGATGAAATACAGGAACGCGTAGAACCAGCTGGAGCTGTCAAACATGTTAATCAGGAACTGCACAAAGCCGTTGCCCGAGGTGCCGTTGGGGTTGGTAAAGGCGAAGATGGTCGCCGGCAGCGCCGCAATGGACTGGGCGAAAATGACGGGCATAACGCCGGACATATTCACCTTAATGGGCAGATTGGTATTCTGCCCGCCGTAGACCTTCCGGCCCACCACCCGCTTGGCGTACTGAATGGGGATCCGGCGCTCAGCGTCGTTGATAAAGACAATCAGCAGCACCAGAGCCGCCACGCCCACCAGGACGATGGTGGCGCCCCACCACTTCATCGCGCCGGTGGACAGGTTGGTCACCAGGCTGATGATGTTGTCGGGGATCCGGGAAATGATGTTGGCAAACAGGATGATGGAAATGCCGTTGCCGATGCCGAACTCGGTGATTTGCTCACCCAGCCACATCACCAGGGCGGAGCCGGCGGTGAAGGACAGGACGATGACCACATAGCTCAGGAAGTTGGCATCGGAGGCCAGGATGTTGTAGTTGTGCAGCATAACGGTGTACGCCACACCCATCAGCAGGCCCAGGCCGACTGTGGTATACCGGGTAATCCGGGTCAGCTTCTTCTTGCCTACCTCGCCCTCTTCCTTGGCCATCCGCTCCAAAGCGGGGACGGCGATGGTGAGCAGCTGGATGATGATGGAGGCGTTGATATAGGGCTGGATGGACAGCGCCAAAACCGTCGCCTCGGAGAAGGCCGAGCCGGAGAGGGTGTTGTAGAAGCCCAACACCGTGGTGGACAGGGTCTGATCAAAGAAGGTCCGCAGAGCCGCCACGTCCACACCCGGGACGGGAATCCGGTTGCCGATCCGGTAGATAAAGAGGATCAGCAGGGTAAACAGAAGCTTCTTTCTCAGGTCTGCGATCTTCCAGGCGTTGCGGAACGTGGTAAACACTTACACCACCTCGGCCTTTCCACCTGCCTGCTCAATTTTTGCTTTGGCAGATTCGGAGAACGCAGCGGCCTTCACGGTGAGCTTCTTGGTCAGCTCGCCTCTGGCCAGGACCTTCAGGCCGTATTTGCAGTTGGAAATCAAGCCCTTTTCCAGGAGCGCGGCGGCATCCACAACGGCGCCGTTGTCGAATCCCTCCAGCTCGGAGAGATTCACCGCCGTCAGGCGCTTGGCAAAAATATTGTTGAAGCCCCGCTTGGGAACGCGCCGGGCCAAAGGCATCTGGCCGCCTTCGAAGCCGATGCGGACCTTGCCGCCGCTGCGGGCCTTCTGGCCCTTATGGCCCCGGCCGGCGGTCTTGCCGTTGCCGGTTCCGGTGCCGCGGCCCTTCCGCTTGCCCACCTGGGTGGAGCCGGCGACAGGAGAAAGTTCAGAGAGTTTCATTTCGTCCCTCCTTATTCTACTTCGGTGACCTGGAGCAGATAGCCGATTTTTGCAATCTTGCCGCGGGTCTGGGTGTTGTCAGGCTGAATCGTCGTCTGGCCGATCTTCCGAAGGCCCAGGGATTCCGCCGTAGCAATGTGCTTCTCAAGACGGCCGTTCAGGCTCTTAACCAGCGTGATTTTCAAATTAGCCATGTTAATTGCCTCCTTAACCAACGATTTCTTCTACGCTCTTGCCCCGGACAGCGGCAACCTGCTCCGGACCGCGGAGGGACTCCAGGCCCTGCATGGTGGCCTTGACCACATTCTGGGGGTTGTTGGAGCGCAGGCATTTGGCGCAGATGTTCCGGATGCCCACCGCCTCCATCACGGCGCGGACAGCGCCGCCGGCGATGACGCCGGTGCCTTCCGGCGCGGGCTTCAGCAGAACGGAGCCGGCGCCGAAGATGCCGATGACCTCATGGGGGATGGTGGAGCCGGCCAGGGTGATTTTCACCATGTTCTTCTTGGCGTCCGCAATGCCCTTGAGAATGGCCTCAGAGACCTCGGCGGCCTTTCCCAGGCCGTAGCCGACGGTGCCCTTGCCGTCGCCCACAACGACCAGAGCGGAGAACTTCATGACGCGGCCGCCCTTGACGGTCTTGCTGACCCGGTTCAGGTAGACAACCTTCTCAATGAGTTCCGGGGCGTTGTTGTCGTTCGACTTATTGTAAGCCATGTTTCTTCCTCCTCCTTAGAACTCCAGGCCGCCTTCGCGGGCGCCCTCAGCCAGGGCGGCCACGCGGCCGTGATAGACATAACCGCTGCGGTCGAAGACGACTGCGGAAATGCCCTTCTCCTTGGCCCGCTGCGCCAGCGCCAGGCCCACCCGCTTGGCGGCCTCGCAGTTGCCGGCGGCGCCCTCGAAGCCCTTGTCCAGAGTGGAAGCGGAGACCAGCGTGGTTCCGTTCACATCGTCAATGAGCTGGGCATAGATGTTCGCATTGCTGCGGTAAACGTTCAGGCGGGGTCTGCCGGGCGTGCCGGAGATCTTACCGCGGACGCGCACATGGCGCTTCTGACGCATCGCGTTTTTATCGGTTTTCCTTACCATAGTGGCACACCTCCTCAATTATTTCTTACCGCCGGTTTTACCCGCCTTCAGGTGGATAACCTCGGTGGAGTATCTGACGCCCTTGCCCTTGTAGGGTTCGGGAGGTCTCTTTCCGCGAACCTCGGCGGCAAACTGACCTACGACCTGCTTGTCGATGCCGCGAATGACAACCTTGTTGGCGGCGGGCACGTCGATGGTGATGCCGGGGATCTCGTCGACCACAACCGGGTGGGAAAAGCCCAGGCTCATCACCAGCTGATTGCCCTTCTTCTCGGCTCTATAGCCCACGCCGACGATGTCCAAATCCTTGCTGTAGCCCTTTTCCACACCCACAACCATGTTATACAGCAGGGTGCGGGTCAGGCCGTGCAGGCTCTTGTGCAGGTGCTCGTCGTCGGGACGGGAAACGGTCAGGACGCCGTTTTCCTGTTTAATGATCATATCCGGATGAAAGGTCTGCGTCAGCGTACCCTTGGGACCCTTCACCGTCACCACGTTGCCGGCCTCAATGGTCACAGAGACCTCTGCAGGTACCGCAATGGGGTGCTTACCAATTCTAGACATGCTGCTACCTCCTTACCATACAAAGGCCAGGACCTCGCCGCCGACGTGAAGCTCTCTGGCCTTCTTGTCGGTCATGACGCCCTTGGACGTGGAAATGATGGCAATGCCCAGGCCCTTGAGGACCTTGGGGAGCTCCTCGGCGCCGGCGTATACCCGCAGGCCGGGCTTGGAGACGCGACGCAGGCCGGAGATGACCTTCTCCTTCTTGCCCACATATTTCAGTGTAATGTGAATGTTCCCCTGCACGCCCTCGTCGGTGACCTGGAATGCCTTGATATAGCCCTCGTCCAGCAGGATCTGGGCAATGGCCTTCTTCAGGTTGGAAGCAGGCACATCCACGGTGTCGTGCTTGGCAGAGTTCGCGTTCCGGATTCTGGTCAGCATATCTGCTACGGGATCGGTGATTTGCATGTTGATATCCTCCTTACAGAAGTTACGGGCTGAACCCGTGAAGGCACGGGAGTATCGGGAGAATGCGAGCCCCACAAAGGCCCCATCTTCTCCGGACTTCCCGGGCTTTTTGACATTTACAATCTCTTCCGGGCCATGCCGGAAGCTCCGGGCCTCCTCCGGGAGGCGGCCGGAGAGAAACCGCCTGTTACCAGCTGGCCTTCCGGACGCCGGGAATCTCGCCCTTATAGGCCAATTCCCGGAAGCAGATCCGGCATACGCCGTAATCCCGCAGGTAGGCGTGGGGCCGGCCGCAGATCTTGCAGCGGTTGTAGCGGCGGGTGGAGTATTTGGCCTCGGCCTGCTGCTTCAGGATCATAGCTTTCTTTGCCATAATTCCAATCCCTCCTTAGTTATAGAAAGGCGCGCCGAGCTGGGTGAGCAGCTCCTTGGCCTCCTCGTCGGTGGTGGCGGTGGTGCAGATGCAGATGTCCATGCCGCGGATCTTATCCACCTTGTCGTACTCGATCTCCGGGAAGATCAGCTGTTCCTTCAGGCCGAAGGCATAGTTGCCGCGGCCGTCAAAGGAATTGGGGTTGATGCCCCGGAAGTCGCGGACCCGAGGCAGCGCCACGCTGAACAGCCGGTCCAGGAACTCATACATCTTGTCGCCCCGGAGGGTCACCTTCACGCCGACGGTCTCGCCCTCGCGCACCTTGAAGTTGGCCACGGACTTCCGGGCCTTGGTGGTGATGGGCTTCTGTCCGGTGATGGTGGCGATGTCCTTGCAAATCGCCTCAATTTCCTTGGCGTTGTTCTTGCTCTCGCCGCAGCCCACGTTGACAATGATCTTGTCCAGCTTCGGGATCTGCATCACGCTCTTATAGTGGAACTTCTTCATGAGTGCGGGAGCAATCTCGCTGGTGTACTTTTCTTTCATTCTGGCAGCCATGTGTTTGCTCCTCCCTCTTAGATTTCGGCGCCGCACTTGGTGCAGACGCGGGTCTTCTTTTCGCCCTCGACCTGGAAGCCGATGCGGACGCCCTTGCCGCACTTGCCGCAATACAGGGCGACCTTACAGGCGCGGATGGGGGTCTCCTTCTTCACGATGCCGCCCTGCTCGCCCTGCTTACGGGGCTTGGTGTGGCAGGTGGCGACATTGACGCCTTCTACGATGACCTTGTTGTCCTTGGGCATGGCCACCAGAACCTTGCCCTTTTTGCCCTTGTCCTTACCGGACAGGACAATCACTGTATCATTCTTTTTGATATTCATTCTGGTTCATCCCCCTTAAATGACTTCGGGAGCCAGGGAGAGGATCTTCATGTAATCCTTCTCGCGGAGCTCTCTGGCCACCGGTCCAAAAATACGGGTGCCGCGGGGATTCTTATCCTCCTTGATGAGGACGGCGGCATTTTCGTCAAAGCGGACGTAGGTGCCATCCTCACGGCGAACGCCGCGCTTGGTACGGACGATCACGGCCTTGACCACTTCGCCCTTCTTGACGGTTCCGCCGGGCGCGGCCTTCCGGACCGAGGCGACGATGACATCGCCGATGTTGCCGTACTTCCGCTTGGAGCCGCCCAAAACGCGGATGCAGTGGATTTCCTTGGCGCCGGTATTGTCGGCAACCTTCAGATAGCTTTCCTGCTGAATCATCGTTGTCCGACCTCCTTACTTAGCCTTTTCAATGATTCTGACCAGTCTCCATCTCTTGTCCTTGGACAGAGGCCGGGTCTCCATAACCTCCACGGTATCGCCAACGCCGCACTGATTGTTCTCGTCGTGGGCCTTCAGCTTATAGGTCCGCTTCAGGATCTTCTTATACAAAGGATGCTGCACGCTGTCCTCAATGGCCACCACAATGGTCTTGTCCATCTTATCGGAGACGACCTGACCAACTCTGGTTTTCCGGAAAGCTCTTGTATTTTCACTCATGTTCGCTTACCTCCTCAGACCTTGGTCTCTTTCTCACGAATAATAGTTTTGATGCGGGCAATGTCCTTCTTGACAGCGCTGATCTTAATGGGATTGTCCAGCTGGTTGGTGGCGTGCTGCATACGCAGGAAGAAGAGATCCTTCTTCAGGTCGGCCAGCTTGGCCTCCAGATCCGAAACGGACATCTTACGGATTTCTGTTGCCTTCATCATCATTCACCACCAATCTCAGTATCCAGGTCTTCCTTCTTGACGATGCGGGTCTTGATGGGCAGCTTGTGCTGAGCCAGACGCAGGGCCTCCCGGGCCACTTCCTCGCTCACGCCGCCGATCTCAAACATCACCTTCTGGTTCTTGACAACGGCCACCCAGGTCTCGGGCGCGCCTTTACCGGAACCCATACGAACGCCCAAAGCCTTTTTGGTAATGGGCTTGTCGGGGAAAATCTTGATCCAAACCTTGCCGCCGCGCTTGGTGTAACGGGTCATGGCGATACGGGCGGCTTCAATCTGATTGCCGGTGATCCAGCCGGGCTCCATGGCCTGAATGCCGTACTCACCGTAGACCACCTTGTTTCCGCGGGAGGCGACGCCGGTCATCCGGCCGCGCTGGACCTTGCGGTACTTCACTCTCTTGGGCATTAACATCAGCGGTTGCCTCCTTCCCGGCGATTATTGTGGCTGCGCTCGCCGCCGTCTCTCCGGTCACCCCGGTAGCCGCGGCCGCCGTCCCGGCGGTCTCCGCGGCGGTTGTCCCGGCGATCCCGGCGAGCAGGTGCGGGCTCCGGCGCAGGTGCGCGCAGGGTGGTGTTCAGCACCTCGCCCTTGTAGATCCAGACCTTGACGCCGATGCGGCCGTAGGTGGTGGCGGCTTCGGCAAAGCCGTACTCAATGTCGGCCCGGATGGTCTGCAGGGGGATGGTGCCCTCGTGATAGGACTCGGAGCGGGCGATTTCCGCGCCGCCCAGACGGCCGCCGCAGGTGACCTTGATGCCCTTGGCGCCCAGACGGGTGGCCTGCTGCATGGCCTTCTTCATGGCCCGGCGGAAGGAAATACGCTTCTCCAGCTGCTGGGCGATGTTCTCAGCCACCAGCTGCGCGCTCAGATCGGGGCTGCGAACCTCTACGATATTCAGGTTCACGCTCTTGCCCAGACGGGCTTCCATATCCTTGCGCAGGTTTTCGATCTCCGCGCCGGCCTTGCCGATGACGACGCCGGGGCGGGAGCAATGAATGTTGATTTTGACTCTCGCGTTGTTCCGCTCGATCTCGATTTTGGCGATGCCGGCGGAATAGAGCTTGTTCTTCAGATACTTGCGGATGTTGTAGTCCTCCACAACCAGATTGCCCACCTGGTCGGCGCGGGCATACCAGCGGGAGTCCCAATCCTTGATCACGCCAACGCGCAGTCCATGGGGATTAACTTTCTGTCCCATAGCTACCTCCTGCTTAAGCCTTCTCACTCACACCGATGGTGATGTGAGTGGTTCTCTTGAGAATCCGATTGTAACTGCCCTTTGCCCGGGGCATGCCGCGCTTCAGGGTGGGGCCGGGGTTGGCCACCACGGTGGAGACGTACAGGTTCTCCACATTCATCCCGTTGTTGTGCTCGGCATTGGCCACAGCGCTCTTCAGGAGCTTCAGCATGGGCTCGGAAGCAGCCTTGGGAGTCTGCATCAGGTACGCAGTGGCGATCTTCACGTCCTTGCCGCGGATCATGTCGCACAGCAGCTTCACTTTCCGGGGAGACATGCGGACGTATTTCACATGTGCTAAGGCTTCCATTCCAGTTCCTCCTTACTTCGAGTTGGTGGTCTTGCTGCCAGAGTGGCCCCGGAAGGTTCTGGTGGGAACGAATTCGCCCAGCTTATGGCCCACCATGTCTTCGGTGATATAGACAGGGACATGCTTGCGGCCGTCGTGGACGGCGATGGTATGACCGACGAAGGAGGGGAAAATGGTGGAGGCTCTGGACCAGGTCTTCAGAACCTTCTTTTCACCGGCCTTGTTCAGCTCCTCGACCCGCTTCAGCAGCTCGGGCGCCACGAAAGGGCCTTTTTTAATACTTCTGCTCATTCGTTCATATCCTCCTTACTTGGCGTTTCTGCCCTTGACGATGAACTTGTTGGTGGGATTCTTCGTCTTACGGGTCTTGTAGCCCATAGCCGGCTTGCCCCAGGGAGTCACAGGGCCCGGACGGCCGACCGGAGCGCGGCCCTCGCCGCCGCCGTGGGGGTGATCGTTGGGGTTCATAACCGAGCCGCGCACCGTGGGACGGATGCCCATGTGACGGGTCCGGCCGGCCTTACCGATGTGGATGTTCTCATGATCCAGATTGCCCACCTGACCGATGCAGGCCGTGCAATTCATCCGCACATACCGCACCTCGCCGGAGGGCAGGCGGACCTGGGCCAGCGCGCCGTCCTTGGCCATGAGCTGGGCGGCGGCTCCGGCGGAGCGGACCAGCTGTGCGCCCCGACCGGGATTCAGCTCCACATTGTGGATCACGGTACCCACGGGGATGTTGGCGATGGGCAGGCAGTTGCCGGGCTTAATATCGGCCGTGGCGGAGGAGACGACCTTGTCTCCGGCCTTCAGGCCGTTGGGAGCCAGGATGTAGCGCAGCTCCCCGTCCTCGTATTGCACCAGGGCGATGAACGCGCTGCGGTTGGGGTCATATTCCAGGCGGAGCACCTCGGCGGTCATATCCGTCTTGTTCCGCTTGAAGTCGATGATGCGGTATTTCCGCTTGTTGCCGCCGCCGCGGTGGCGGACGGTAATTCTGCCGTAGCTGTTGCGACCGGAGTTCTTCTTCAGGGTCTCAACCAGGCTGCGCTCAGGTTTGGCCTTTTTATCCACGCCGTCGAAGGCAGAAACGGTCATATTTCTGCGCGCCGGGGTATAAGGCTTAAATGTTTTGATAGCCATTTGCGTTACGCTCCTTTATTGAGATTTGAATTAGACCATACCCTCGAAGAACTCGATGGTCTTGGAATCGGCCGTCAGGGTCACCATGGCCTTTTTGTAGGCGGCGCGGCGGCCTTCGGGATACGAGCCGGTGCGCTTTTTCTTGCCCAGCATCCGGATGGTGTTGACCTTCGCCACCTTGACGCCGAAGATCTCCTCGACGGCCTGCTTGATCTCAATTTTGTTGGCGTCCAGGGCGACCCGGAAAACATACCGCTTGTCGGCCACGGACTCCATGGACTGCTCCGTGATCACCGGCTTGATGATGATATCGTAAGCGTTCTTCATTACGCGAACACCTCCTCGATCTTGGCCAGGGCGGCCTGATCCAGAACCAGCTTCTTGGCGTTCAAAATGTCATAGACATTGATGAGGTTGGCAAAGGTGATCTCGCAGCCGGGGATGTTCCGGCCGGACCGGAGCACATTGGCATTGGGCTCGGCGGTGACCACCAGGGGCTTGCTCTCGGCATGAACGGCGGACAGGAACTTGGCGAATTCCTTGGTCTTGATCTCATTCATCTGAATGGAATCGATGACCACGATGTCCTGCGCGGCCGCTTTGGCGCTGAGAACGGACTTCAAAGCCAGGCGTCTGACCTTCTTGTTCAGACGGTAGCTGTAATCCCGGGGCTTCGGGGCGAATACCACGCCGCCGTGGGTCCACTGGGGAGCCCGGGTGCTGCCCTGACGGGCCCGGCCGGTTCCCTTCTGTCTCCAGGGCTTCTTGCCGCCGCCGGAGACCTCGGCGCGGGTCAGAGCGGACTGGGTGCCCTGACGGCAGTTGGCCAGGTGGTTCTTGACCACGTCGTGGACCACAGACTCGTTGGGCTCGATGCCGAACAAAGCTTCGGAGAGTTCGATCTCGCCGACCTGCTTGCCGGACATATCGTAAACAATCGTCTTAGGCATGATTTAAGCTCTCCTTTCCTTAGCCTCTGGCGGAAGCCTTCTGGGGATTCCGGCCGGAAGCCTTCTGCGGGTTCTTGCTGATACCGGCGTCGCCGCGCTTGACCTTGTTGTGCTTGACGGTGGACTTCACATAGACCAGCCCGCCCTTGGGGCCGGGAATGGCGCCGCGGATGACCAGCATATTCAGCTCGCTGTCCACCTTCACCACATCCAGATTCTGAATGGTGACCCGCTCCACGCCCATCTGGCCGGCGCCGATCTTGCCCTTAAAAATCCGGGAGGGGTCGGAGGAGGAGCCCATAGAGCCGGCGTGGCGGTGCACAGGGCCGCCGCCGTGGGTCATGGGAGTCCGTCCGGCGTTCCAGCGCTTGACGACACCCTGATAGCCGTGGCCCTTGGAGATGCCGGCCACGTCTACCTTGTCGCCGGCGGCGAAGGTATCGGCCTTGATCACGTCGCCCACGTTCAAGTCCGCAGCGGCGTCCAGCTTAAACTCCTTCAGGTGCTTTTTGAGCTCTACGCCGGCTTTCTTCAGGTGGCCGGCCTCGGGCTTGGACAGCTTGGACTCCTTCGCATTCTCAAAGCCCAGCTGCACGGAAACGTAACCGTCTTGTTCCAGGGTTTTCTTCTGGGTCACGACACAGGGGCCGGCCTCGATGACGGTGACCGGAATGACCTTGCCGCTCTCATCGAAGATCTGGGTCATGCCCACTTTTTTGCCGATGATTGCTTTTTGCATGTTTTCTTCTCCTTTTTAGGTTATTGGTTGGCGGCAGCCATTGGGCAACTGCCGGCAACATGACCCGTCCGTCCTATTGACAGACTGTGGCGGGCAAGCTGCGCATCCTGACGAGGGAATTACAGCTTTATCTCAATCTCAACGCCAGCCGGCAGATCCAGGGACATCAAGGACTCCACGGTCTTCTGGTTGGGGTTGAGGATATCGATCAATCTCTTGTGGGTTCTGCGCTCGAACTGCTCGCGGGAATCCTTGTACTTATGGACGGCCCGCAGGATGGTGACGACCTCTTTCTTGGTCGGCAGGGGGATGGGGCCGGAGACGGAAGCGCCGTTGCGCTTGGCGGTCTCCACAATCTTCGCCGCGCTGGCGTCGATGAGCTGGTGATCATAGGCCTTCAGCCGGATTCTGATCATTTGGTTTGCCATGTTGCAATTTCCTCCTTGAAAAACGTACTCAGTTTTTGTGGCTGGGTACGGTCGAACTTCCTGTCCGCGCCGCCGTGCGTATCATTCTCGCCAATGAAAAATGGCCGACGCAAGCCGACCTTCTCCCCCAGGCGCAGCGATATACGCAGGCGCAAGCAGGACCGTTCAGCCGCCCGATGACCGGACATACTCCGCAGAAGTTACCGGCTTTCGCCGCAATCTCCTACATCATCGCATTCTGCGCGCAGAGTTCACCCACACGCGCTTTCCTATAATACAACAATTTGGATTCCATGTCAAGGGAAATTTTGATAAAATTTTTTGCCTCCATGGAGCCGGAGGGGGTTTTTCCTCCCCCTCACGCCGCCTCGCCTGCCCTGCGGCATCCGGCGGTCCCCCTCGCTGCAAACTATACCCAAAAACAACAACGATTCCCGATTGGGGTTCCTCTTCCTGCGGCAGATTTTCGGGACGGCCCATCGCCGCTTGGACGGCACTTCCCGCAGTCTGTAGGGGCCGTACCCTTCTCTTCCCCCCTCAGCGGCGTTACAGTCCCCCTTCGGACCTTGCGCCACCAATTATAAATGCCCCAGGGCAAGCGCGCCCTGGGGCATGGGGGAAATTATTTGGAGAAGGCTTCGCAGTAACGCTGCAAGATGGTGGCAATTTGCGCCCGGGTCGCCGTACCCTTGGGGGCCAATCTTCCTTCCATGCCCTTCAGCAGCCCTTGCTCCACGGCCCAGGTCATGGGCGTCACGGCGTAGCTGCTGATGCCGGATGCGTCGGGATAGCCGGTCAGGTCGCCCGTGACGGAAATCTCTTCCCCGGCGAACTGAGCGTAACGCGCCAGGAAGGTAACCAGCTGCTCCCGGGTTACGGGGGCGTTGGGGGCGAAGACCGTATCGGTCAGGCCCTTTCCGATTCCGGCCTCATAGGCCCAGGCCACGGCCTCGGCGTAATACCGGCCGCCGGAGACGTCGGTGAAGGGCGCCGTCCCTTCGCTCTCCGGCTCACCGGCCAGGCGGTACAGGATGGTCACGATTTGGCCCCGGGTCAGGATTCCCTCGGGCCGGAACTGTGTATCGCTCACGCCCTTCATCAGGCCGTTGGAAACGGCGAAGTCCACGCCCTCGTGATACCATCTGCCGGTGTCCACGTCTGTAAAGTGGGCGGAGGGGCACGCCAGAGCCTCGGTGAAGCCGTCCCGGTAGGAGTAGCCGCAGCGCAGGCAGGTGTGCTGGGTATACCCTTCGGCCCCCTCTTGGGCCTCCACAACCGTGACCTGGAAGTCATGGCCCAGGGCGTCTGTGTGATCGTCCACATAGCTGTCGCCGCAGACGGAGCAGGTGTAGGTGGTGTATCCGCCCTCGGTGCAGGTGGGCGCCGTGACCACGGCCTCGTATTGGTGGCCCTTGGGCAGGATTTCCCGGGAGACAACCGCGCCGCAGACCTCGCAGGTCACGGTGACGGAGCCGTCCTCGGTACAGGTGGCGGGTACGGTCTCGGTTTTGGTCTTCTCATGGGCGCAGGGCAGCACCTCTACGATGCAGTAATCCTGGACGCCTGTGGCCTGAGAGACGGCCCGGATGTAGGCATAGCCCTGAGAAACGCCGGTGACCGTACCGGTTTCGTCCACGGTAGCCACGCCGGGATCAAAGGATTCCCACTGTACGCCGGTATGCTTTTCCAGGGTGGGCGTGGGAGAAAGCACGGCGGACAAGCTCCGGCTTTCAGCCACGGACAGGGTCATACGGTTGGTATCCAGCTCCAGCTTCTCCGGCAAGATCGCCTCGGAGACGACGGCGAAATCCAGAGAATATTGACCGTCTTTTGTGGTGGCCCGGATGTAGCTGATGCCGGGCTCGCTGGGCGTGTAATAGGCCGCGTTCAACACGGTACCGTTGATGTTCACGCCTTCTTCCGTGGTCAACTCGCCCCGGCCGGAGACAATCTCCCAGTCAAAGGGACCGTAAACGTCTGTGGGACGTTCATAGACCGTTCCGCTGGATGTCCCGGCGGGATTTCCCGGAGACACGACGCCGTCGGCCCGGATGACCAAGGTGTTGGTCCGAGAGGGAGGGGTAAAGTACACCTGGATTTCTCCGGTCCGGCTGTCGTAGGTAAAGTCCTTCCGCCAGCTGTTGGTCATCTCGTACTCGTAGCCGCTTTCATAGCGGGTGAAGACGCGGATGGACTCGGGCAGGGCGTAGCCCTCCTCATGGACCAGCTTACCGGTCCAGCTGCTGTTTACGCCGCAGAAATCGGGGCCGTCCAAAATTAGGCCTTCAGCCGGGTCCAGAGTATGGTCGCTGCTGGAATTGTAATCCTTGGCCGTGCACAGGGCCACAGGCGCAACAATATGGGCGGCGGTATCGTTATACTTGGCAACCAGGGTGGCGGTGCTGCCCTGGGTTACATATACGCTCTGGTCGCCATAGCTCAGCCCGGAGACCAAGTCCTCATCGGAGCTGTTCGTATACAGATCCTCCCAGTCGATTTTCATCGTCCGAGTCACCCCATTGAGGGTAACCTCCAGAGTAGCGGAAGCGCCGGGAATGAGGATATCCGGGTCTCCCGTAGCGCTGTAATTCAGGTACAGCTCGGCGGAAAGGCCGTCGGAGCTGTACTGACTGCAGGTGATGAGGCCGGCGTACAAATCCGGATCGTCCTCATTGACCTCCCACCGCTTGGTGGTAATCTCCGCGTCGGCGGGGTACAAATCCGTCGCTTTGACCACGATGGAGCCGTTGGGCTTTAACCCGGAGAAGGATTCCACAGACAGCTGGAAATCCTGCAGCTCCGTGGTGCGCTCCTTGACCGCTACGACGCAGACGGCGGAGTCCTCCCCGGCGCTCACGGTGATGACGGTCTGGCCGGGCGCCAGCGCTTCCACACGGCCGAACTCATCGATGGTCGCCACCTCGGGGTTGCTGGAGGTCCGGGTGATGACATGGCCCTCCAGGCCGGTATTGTCGTTGACGCTGATGAGATCAAAAGCTTCGCCCGGATGCATCAGAGCCGCCACCTGAGACAGGACCAGGCCCTGGGTGGGATCTGCCTTCACGGCATAGGTCCGGTCGTTAAGGCCATAGTCGCCGCAGGAGATGTACACGTTGCCGGTCCATTCATAAGAGCCTGTGTACTCCGTCACATCGGCGGTAAACGTATAGGTTTTGGTGTCCGGATCGAAAATGCTCTGGCTGTAAAAGGGATTATACATGTCCAGACCGTATTCCTCCACCACTTTACCGGTGGAATCGGTATAGGTCCGCTTGACCAGAGGATGGATTTCTACGGAGGCGATGGAACCGTCATCGTAGACCGTACCGGTCATGTAGGTTCTTCCGTCCTCCTCATAGACGGAGACGGTGTTGTTTTCCAGCTTGGGCGCCACGGTGTCCACCTGAATGTCAAAGGAAATGACGTCGCCGGTCAGATCCATGGCGTGGCCGTGGAAGGTGGGCTCGTTTTCGCCGGGAACGATGGACTCGAAATCCGTCACCCAGCGGCCGGCCTCCTCATTCCACACCGTTTCGCCATAGTCTCCCTCTCCATAGGCGGTGATGGAGTAAACACACTCCGTACCGCTGGGCAGCACGTTTCCGTTTAGATCCGTGCCGTCCCAATAGCTGTTGGTAAAATAGTACTGAGAAGAGGGCAGCGCTGCGGAGTAGGCGCTGTTCCACAGAGACTTGAACTGGTAGGTGGCGTAATCCCGGTAGTACAGCTCGTTGGTTTGCTTGTCCCGGACCTCCACCACCATGAGCTTGGCCTCCCGGAGCTGATAGAGAATAAAGTCGTCTATTTGGTCCAGGTAGCCGTCGCCGTTGGGGGAAATGGCGAAATTTTCTTGATGGTATACGCTTTGCTCGTTGGATCTGGAATCGAACATATTTTGGCCCAGGTCTACAAAGCCGATGGCCGATCCCTCGGAGAGCATGACGCTGCCAAGAATGGACGTGGCCCAGGTGGAGGGATTATTCCGTACATTTTCCCCGTCCTCCGGCGTGTCGTACCACATGGAGCTGTCAAAAATAGGCGCGGCGGTCCAATCGCCGTAGAAGGCCAGGAAAGGCAGGCCGATTTGCGGATGTTCGCCGGTGGAGTCGGTGAGGATGACAAAGCCCTCCACATAGGCGCCGTTGGCAAAGAGGGAATCCAAAAGCGCCTTCTCCTCTTGGGTCAAGGTGACGGTCTTGCTGACCTGGACGCTGCCGGAAGCGGGAACCGTCACGGTACCCAGGTCCACCTCCCGCAGCAGAACATCGCTGTCCAGCATAACGGAGGCCTCGCCCCACCGGCTCTCGGCAGTGCCGGTGTCGGGCCGCAAAACTGCCGCTTTGGCCGTGTAGGTCAGGGGCTCGTCGGTCAGGTTATGAACCTCAAAATTCATGGTATAGCGGCCGGTCTTCTCCGGGTCGTCCTTCAGCTCCAGCTTTCCCACGTTCTGCCCGGCCACGGAGATGTAAGCCGGTGTGGTAACGGCGCCTGCCGCGTTCACCAGGCCCGCGCCCTGCAGCCGGGGAGAGTAATACACGCCCTCCGGGTCCTTCTGCGGCAGCGCGGTGCTGACCAGCAGCTGACTGGTGAGGCTGCTCGCCGCCGTCTTGGAGGTGATTTGCAGGCTCTCCTGGACATACTGCTCCACCAGAGCGGCCAGTCCGGTCATATGGGGAGCAGCCATGGACGTGCCGCTCATCATGCCGTAAGCGCCGGTATAGTCGTCATAATAGCCGCCGGGGTCTTGGGGACTGTAGGTCTGATCCACAACGGCGGACCAGATATTGCCGCCGGGGGCCGTGATCTCCGGCTTCAGCTCCAGGCCGGGGCCTGCGCCCCAGGAGGAGAAGACAGACATTTGATAGCCGGTATCCGAGGAGACAATCTCATCCTCCGCCAGGACGGTCATGGTGACCTTGCCGGACTGAGCCGCCTCAACAATGGCGTGGCCGTCCTTGCCGGAGATGAAAGCAGAGGTGATGTAGACGCCGTCGGTGCTCATGTAAATGAGGTCTGTAGCATTGGGGTCTTCGTCATAGACGATGACGGCCAGCACGCCGTAGGCAGTGCCGTCCCAATTGACGCCGGAAAAGGACATGGCATTGTTGATTTTATCCAAGAAGGATATCCCGCCGCCCCGCTTTACCAGGGCCACGCCGGTCTTGCCGCCGTTATAGCCGTTGTTGAAACCGGCGGCGGCGTAGTCGTTATAGGTTCCATAGCCGTCCACCGGGATGATTTCCACCGGCTCTTTCCCGGCAAATTTGTACTTCATGGCGATCTCCGTGGTATCGGAGAAAGCGGCCTTGTGCTCGGCGCCCTCCCCATCGGTCCACACCAGGACGGACTGGGCGGCGATGGTATTATCAATCGACGCCACAGAGAGGTTGGAGCTGTACACAGCAGGGGCGGACATCATGGAGATCTCCGGATCGGAGACCAGGGGATAACCGCCGTACTGATTGTTCGCACTGGAGTAAGCGGCGTTACCGGCGGAGGTCATGAAGATGATGCCGGTCTCCTGCAGCCGGGCGTAGGCCTCGTTGGCGGCGGCGTCGTCCTCGGCAAAGCCGTTGTCGGAGCCGAGAGACAGGTTCACCACATCGGCGCCCAGGCTGGCGGCGTCCTCCAAGGCATTGAGGATCGCGGTCTCCGGAGCGCCGCTGTCGGAATCCGGGAACACCTTCATCGCCAGAATCTGCGCGTCGGGGGCCACGCCGGAAAAGAGGATCTCTCCCTCCTCGCTTTCCGCATAGCCGGCAACGGTGCCGGAGACGTGGGTGCCGTGATCGCTGCCGGCGGGCTGCACATTGATGTCGCCGTCGGCGTAATCGCAGGCATAAGGCACCTTGCGGTTTTTGTACAGGGCGTTGTTGCTGTATGTAATTTTATCCCCGTCGGCGCCGGTGGTCGACTGGAGCTGGGTGCTCTCCAGGAACAGGCGCAGAGATTCGCCGGTATAGCGCAGGTCCCAGCCCTCTTCGCTGTCGGCGGGGTCATGGAGGAAGGAATCGTCGGTAAAGGCCTCGTGAACCCGGCGGACGCCGGTGACCGGATCCTGCACACTTCCCCACGAGGTGTAATTCAGGTCCAGTCCGGTGTCCAGAACGGCCACCAGCATACCCTTGCCGGTAAAGCCCGCTTCCCACACCTGGCCCAGGCCGACCATGTTGTAGCTGCAGCCATAGGTGCCGGGAATGGCGTCTGTGGACAACTCCTCTTCCGGGCGTTCATATACATGCTCCACATAGGCCCGCTTGACGCCGTCCATAGACCGGATGGTCTCCAGTTGGCCATAGGGGATCTGAATGGCCATGGCGTTGAGCAGGTCGGTCCACCGGGAAACCACCTCCACCTGGGTTCCGGTCCGGCGGGAGATGGACTGGACCATGGCGTCCTGACCGCCCAGCAAGGCGCTACGCCGGGTTTTGACCGCGCTGGAGGCCAAATACTGCGACACCGCCTCGCCGGCCAGACCGGGGGCCGCCTCGTACCGGTCCAGGGTGGGCGCTTCGGCCAGCTCTACGATGACCGTGACCATTTCGTCCGGTTCATAGGCCGGGGTCTGCGCAGCATCCCGGGTCTGTGGGTCCAGCTCGTCCAACCGGGGCGTGCCGGAGACCTCGTCGGCGGTCAGGATCTGAGCGTCCCGATCCGGCTCGCCGCCGGTCGCCAGGGCAACGGGCGCCAGGCCGATCAGCAAGGCTGCCACCAGGAGCAGGGAAAGAATCCGTTTCATTTGTTCGTCTTCCTTTCTGTTTCAAAAATGGGGGTCCGTTCCAATATACCATATCTGCGTGGACTGTTTATTCCATGACCATATAGCATATCAGCAAGGCCATTATACCATTGAAACGGAAGGAGTGTCAACTGATAACGAAAAAAAGTCAGCGGGGAAAAAGTACTAAATTTTCAGGTAAAATCTTGTGAAAAATGGGGAAAAACCCGCGCAAAGGTTGATTTGCGTTTGGGGGTATGCTATACTTAAGAATGGTCGAAATTTCTGAAATTTTCGGATTTTGCAGGTATGTATTTGTGCTATGGACGGTTTCCGTATTATGGCAGGAAATGTATTTCCACCTGCGTACAACGGCGACCATTTCCGGATGTACAGCCTGATGCGCCCAGGCGCACCAGGCCGAGAAGAGGTGACGATATGGAGTATCTTCCTTTGCTCAACCTCCTGTTGGAGGCACTGGCCTATCTGGGCCGCCGCGCGGCGGGAAACACCATCCAACGGCTGACGGAGCGACTGCAGAGCAACGGCGTGACGGATTTGGCGCGTTTCCGGCAGCGCCTGGCGCCCATTGAGACGCTGATGAACGAGCTGGACCGGCAGCTGCCGATCCCGGAAGAGGAGCTGCAAAGCTTATTCGGCAATCTGGCGGGATTTCCCTATAACACCATCGGCTCTTGCTGTCCGGCGTTTCTCCTGTTCTACCCTATGACGGCGCACTTTTCCGGCAACCTGGCGCAGACGGTTGCAGAGCTACAGAAGATGTCGCCGGAACGTCTGGCCGGAAGCCTGGCGGTTTCCCTGGACATTGCCGACGAGGCCCAGGCCGGCGGAACCATGAGCGCCGGCGTGTTTTCCGAACGGGTTTTGTCCCTATCGGTTCCTGCGGAAAGCAAGGTGGCCATTCTGGACCTGTATCACCGGCCGGAGCCGGTGCTGCAGCGCGCTTCCCACTATTTGGAAAAGGCCATCCGCCTGCTGCACCAGAAGCAGGAGGCCATGGAGGCCATTTGCGCGACGTTTACCGACGCCCTGCGGCAGGAGGGCCTGGAGCAATTTTTGTCCCATACCTCCAGCTTAACCTACCGCCCGGAGCTTCAATACGCAGTCCGGCCCTTTCTGTTCGGTATGGACACCAATCTGTCGGTGACGCCTTGGGAGGGCGGCAGTCCGGTGCAGGTGTACTGCGGCATTCTCCGGGAGCCGCTGCAAGCCATGCTGGCCTCCAGTCGGGGCCCGACGTACGAGGTATATCACGCCATCAAGCTTTTGGGAGACCGGACCCGGTTTGACATTCTCTGCTATCTGCGGGACCGGAAGGCCTATGGTCAGGAGCTCTCGGCCCGCTTCGGCCTGTCCCGGAATACCATTCACCACCATATGAGCAAACTCTTGGCCGCCCGCTTGGTCACCTGTACGGTAGACGGAAACCGGGTGTACTACACCGTGGACCAGGCCTCAGTCTCCGCCCTCCTGGACCGGCAGCGGGAGCTTTTGCTGTCTGCGGCCCCGCCCCCCAAAAAAGGCGGGAAGTGAGATTTCAAAAAATATTTGGGTCTGTTGCAAAATCGCTCTCTCCAAAAGTTAGAAATAGCTGGATAAATCGCAAAAATTCGTGGTTTCTCCCGCTAAAAAATTATGGAAATTTTCGAAAAATCTATCTTGCAACAGTCCCGTTTTTCATAGGAGATTTTGTTACGCCTTATTAGACGCAGAGTCCATGCAAAAAATCCGGCAACCGTGCCGGGTCCCGTCTCTGGAAAGCAACAACACCCCGCGGCCCCCGGCGAAAGCGGCGGCTGCCAAATCGTTTGGGGCGTCGGACGCCCCGGAAAAAGCCATGGGGCGTCCGGAACCATGAAAAGCTCCCCCTGAGCGCGGCAGGTTCTTTTTCCTGTCCGTTCTCAGGGGGAGCTTTGATTTCGGCCATAGGGGCAGTCCGAAATGGATCAAGCTTTATACGCTTACACAATCCGGCGGGCTCCGACGTAGCGAGTGGCATAGTAGTCGGAGGAGAGGCTGGAGATCTTCACATAACTGCCGCCGGCATGAATGAACTCGCCGCCGCCGACGTAAATGCCCACGTGAGAAGCGGGTGCGTCGGTATTGTATGTATTATGGAAGAAAACCAGGTCGCCGGGCTGCAGATCGGAATAGCTCACGGAATAGCCGTTGTCCAGCTGCGCCGTGGCGGTACGGTTGATGGAGTAGCCGCAGATGCGCAGGACATACTGGGTAAAGCCGGAGCAGTCGAATCCGCTGGGAGAGGCGCCGCCCCACACATAGGGAACGCCCAAATACTCCTTGGCCGCCGCTACAATGGCATCGCCGGCGGAGCTGGAGCTACTGGAGGCGGACGAAGAAGCGTTGGACGAAGCCGCGCTCTCCTCCTCCACAGTCTCCGTCTCTTGGGAGCCGCTGGAAATGGGGTCGCCGTCTACAAAATACTTGGGGCTGCTGTCGGAGCCGGTGTTCTCATAGGGAACCTCCGTCAAATCCAGCAGGTCGCTGCGGATGTAGCCGGTGCTGCCATCGTACTGGACCTTGTACCAGCCGCAATTGAAGCCGATGATGTACGCCTCTTCCCCGCTGGAGAGCTGGTCCAGAATCTCGCTGGAGGTGGTGGGGTTGCTGCGCAGGTTCACCAAATAGGAGTTGACCCGGCCGTAACCCAGCTCCACGTTTTCCCGCTCCTTCACAACGAGATAATCGCTGTGCATATAGCCTTCCCGCAGGTTGTAAATAACTTTATACCAGTCGCCCTCGGCTTCCAGAATGACCACATAGTCGTCGCGGTAAGCCGTGGTCAAGATCTCCGTGTCCGTACCGGGCCCCTCCCGCAGGCGGAGGCCGGAGGCGTCCACGATGCCGATGGCGGACTTGATGGAATCCGATGCGTTGGTGGTCAGGACCAGAGTCCCGACCAGCACAGCCAGGGTTAAAACCAGGCTCAGGAATCTCTTTGTGCTGTTCATACGTTACCCTCCGTCTTACAAATGCTTTTATTTTGCCAGAGCGCGCTCCAGCCAGACACAGCCAACATCCAACGCCGTGTACAAGCCGTCTTTTTCGCTCTTTTTGACGATGCGTTCCCGGGACTTGAGGTTCGGGTCGTTCAGCAGAAGCTGAACCGACACGCGGGTGGCGACATCCAGCCCGTTTACCTTTTTAGACTCCAGAACCTGGAGCATCACAATGTGGGAATCGGCCATGGAGCCGTAGTAAATCATATTGTCTTTGCGCATAAGTGGACGGCCCTTATAGGTCAGGCCGGCATTTTGATCAGACATTGAAAACCTCCCCGAAAAAATGTAACCAAATTGTAACACATCGTTACGGGTATGTCAACCCTTTTCCGGAGAATTTTGATGCATTTTGCAACAATTGTTACAAAGTGGTTCTAAATTGGGAATTCTTGGATGTTGTAACACGTAAGACGGAGGGACGGTATGCATGGGTAAAAAGAAGGGCCGAGAGGCCCGGGAAGAAATCTGGGGCTGCAGCATCACAGCGGCAGCCCCAGATACGGCTTATTGCTTATCAAACAGATAACACTGGACCAGCTCCTGGAGAAGCTCATCCCGATCCAGCTTACAAATCATGGAACGGGCGTTGTTGTAGTTTGTGATATACGTGGGGTCCTCGGTCAGGAGATATCCGACAATCTGGTTGATGGGGTTGTATCCTTTTTCGCTCAGGGCGTCGAAAACAGAGCGGAGAATCCGATGCATGTTTTCGCGGTCATCACCGGGGACGGTGAACTTAATGGTGTTGTCGTTCAACACGGATTCCTCCTTTTTCTATGTGATGGGCCCATCATATAACAAAACGCAGGCAAAGTAAAGAGCCGGGAGCAAAGATTTACGAAAATTTCATGAGTTACCGCAAAGTAGCGCCCAGCGATTCCTCCAGGGCGGCGAGAATTTTGGATACCGCCGCCTCGGAGTCGGCGTCGGTCAGGGTTCGATCGTCGGCTCGGAACTCCAGAGAGAAGGCCATGCTCTTCTTCCCCTGGGGCACGCCCTTTCCCCGGTACACGTCGAAAAAGCGAATTTGGCGGAGCAGCTTTCCTGCGGCCCGCTCCATGCAGGCCTCCACCTGGGCCACGGTGACGGCCTCCCCGCAGACCAGCGCCAGGTCCCGGGTGACGGCAGGATACCTGGGCAGGGGCCGGTACACCGGCTCCGGCTCCCGCAGGGCAAACAGCGCGGTCAGGTTGACCTCACAGCAGTAAACCGCCGCGTCCAGCCCGTAGTTTTGGGCGGTCAGGGGGTGGAGCTGACCCAAAAAGCCCACTTCCCTTCCCGCTACCGTTATTTTGGCGCAACGGCCGGGGTGATAGGTGGGGTGGTCGGCGACTGCGGTGTAAGCGGGTTTTTTCACCCGCAGTCCGGCGAGCACCGCCTCCAGCTCTCCTTTGAGGGTGAAGAAGGTCTCCTCCGCGCCGTAGGCGCCCAGGACCAGCATTTTGGGCTCCTGGGGCAGCGCATCCCCGGTGGGCAGATACACCTTTGCCAGCTCGTACAGCTTGGCGGATTTGTTGTGATACGCGTAGTTCCGGGCCAAAACGTCCAGCATAGAGGGCAAGGCCACCGTCCGCATGACCGAGGTGTCCTCCCCCAAGGGATTTTGAATTCTCAGGGTCCGGCGCAGGGGGGAGTCCGCCGGGAGGCGGATTTGGTCGAAGCTGGACGGAGAGACAAAGGAATAGGTGATGATTTCGCTGTAGCCCAGAGCCCGGCACAGCTCGCCGGTCTTGGCCTCCAGGCGCATTTCCCGGCTGTAGCCGCCCTGGGTGGCGGCGCCCCGGAGGGTGGTGGTGGGAATCTGATTGTATCCGTACAGTCTGCCCACCTCCTCGGCGATGTCCGCCGTGAGGTTCAGATCCGGCCGCCAGGAGGGAACGTGGATGGTGCGCCCCTCCACCGGGATCTCCAGGCGGCGGAGGTAAGCGGCCATGTCCGCCTCGGAGATGTCCGTACCCAACAGGCGGTTGATCCGGTCCGGCTCCAGCTCCAGCTGCTTCGGCTGAGGCACGTAATGGACGATGTCGATGATCCCGTCCAGCACGTCGCCGCAGGCCAGCGCCTCCACCAGCTCGCACGCCCGCTGGACGGCGGGGACGGTGAGCATGGGGTCCAGGTTCTTCTCAAACTTGCCGGAGGCCTCGGTCCGCAGGCCCAGAGCCAGGGCGGTCTGGCGGATGGAGGTCCCGTTGAAATTGGCGGACTCAAAGACCACGGTGGTGGTGTCGTCCACAATTTCGGAATTCTCGCCGCCCATGACGCCGGCCAGGCCGATGGGCTTGTCTCCGTCGGCAATCACCAGCATCCCCGGCTGCAGGGCGCGGCGCACGCCGTCCAGGGTGATGATGGCCTCGCCCTCTGCGCTCTCCCGCACCACAATTTTACCCGAAGACACGTAGCGGTAATCAAAGGCGTGCATCGGCTGGCCGTATTCCAGCATGACATAGTTGGTGATGTCCACAATGTTGTTGATGGGCCGCACACCGTTGGCCCGGAGCCGCTGGCGCAGCCACTTGGGAGAGGGGCCGATTTTTACATGGTCCACCATCCGGGCGGTGTACCGGTTGCACAGGCGCTCCGCCGGGACCTCCACGTCCAGCCTGCCGTACATGGACCCGGCGGCGCTGCCGTGTACCACAGGCTCGTGGCGGCGCATAGGCCGGTCGAAGGCGGCCGCCGCCTCCCGGGCCAGGCCGATGATGGAGTAGCAGTCCGGCCGGTTGTTGGTGATTTCAAAATCCACCACCGTGTCGTCGTTGCCGATGACCCGGTTGATGTCGTCGCCGGGACGGCACGGCTCCTGGAGAATCCAGATGCCGTCCTCCACCGCGTAGGGAAAGTCGTTCCGGGTCAGCCCCAGCTCCTTCAGGGAGCAGAGCATCCCATGGGACGCCTCCCCCCGGAGCTTACTTTTGGTGATGTGGATGCCGCCGGGAAGGCGGGCGTTGTGCAGCGCCGCCGGAACCAGGTCCCCTTCCTGCACATTTTGCGCTCCGGTGACAATCTGGACCGGCTCTTCTCTTCCCACATCCACCCGGCAGATCCACATATGATCCGAGTTGGGATGCCGGACCATGGACAGAACCCGGCCCACCACCACGTTCTGAATCTCCGCATCCAGACGCGCATAGGTCTCCACCTTCTGACCGGCCAGAGTCATGGTCTCCACAAATTCCCGGTCGGAAACCTGGGACAGGTCCACAAATTCTTCGTTGATCCATTTTCTGTTGAGTTTCATTTCCGTCCACCTCCTTAGAACTGGGAAAGGAACCGCACGTCGTTGTCAAAAATGAGGCGCAGGTCGTTGATCTGCATTCGGCGCATGGCCATGCGCTCCAGCCCCATGCCGAAGGCGAAGCCGGAATACCTCTGGGGGTCGATGCCGCAGCCCTCCAGCACGGCCGGATGCACCATACCGGCGCCCAACAGCTCAATCCAGCCCTCGCCGTGGCAGGTGGAGCAAACCTGGCCGTCCACCTGGCCGGCGCCCCGGCACTTGTGGCACTGCATGTCCATCTCGCAGCTGGGCTCTGTGAAGGGAAAATGATGGGGCCGGAAACGCATGACGGCGTCCTCGCCGTACAGCCGGGCCATAAGCGTCTCCAGGGTGCCCTTCAGGTCGCCCATGGTAATCCCCTCGTCCACCACCAGGCCTTCAATCTGGTGGAACATGGGAGAATGGGTGGCGTCCGCCTCGTCCTTCCGGTATACCCGGCCGGGCGCCACGATGCGGATGGGAGGCTGCATCCGCTCCATGACCCGCACCTGCATGGGGCTGGTTTGGGTCCGCAGCAGCAGCTTGTCCCCGCTGTCAAAGTAGAAGGTATCGCTCCGGTCCCGGGAGGGGTGGCCCTCCTGAATATTCAGCCGGGTGAAATTGTACTCCGCCAGCTCCACCTCCGGGCCGTCCACCACGGTATAGCCCATCCCCACAAAAATGTCCTGGATCTCCTGCAGCACCTGGTTCATGGGATGCTGACGGCCCAGAGACACCGGCGTCCCCGGTATGGTGACGTCCACCGCCTCGGCGGCCAGCCGGGCCTCCAGCGCGGCGGCGTGCACGGCGGCCTTCCGCTCCTCCAGCTTCCGCTCCATGTCCGCCCGGACGGCGTTGGCCAGCTGGCCGATCACAGGCCGCTCCTCGGCCGAAAGCCGGCCCATCTGCTTCAGGACCGCAGTGAGCTCTCCCTTTTTGCCCAGGAGCTTCACCCGAAGCTCCTCCAGAGCGGCCGGAGAGTCCGCCGCATCCAGCGCTGCCAGCGCGCGCTGCCTGATGTCTTCCAACAGTTGTTTCATGATCGTCATTCTCCTTTTCTACATGCTGCCCCAGGGGGCCGTTGGGAAAATGGAAAAAGAAAAACCCTCCGGCCCCAACTGGGGACGAAAGGTCAACCTTCCGCGGTACCACCCGCTATTCGCCGAACGGCGCACTCTGCCGGGACGCAGTCACGCCCCTGACCCGTAACGGAGGTCTGCCGGCCTACCCTACTGCACCGTTTCAGGCGGCGGCTCCCGGGAGAAAGCCCTGTGCTGCACGCGGAGCGGCTCCCACCATCCCGCTCTCTCTGCTTCGCGCGGCCCAACGCAGGGCGGCCCGTTCTCAGCCTGTTTCGTATTCTCTGCCATTTTAGCACAGCCGTCTTTGAAATGCAAGGGCAATCTGAGAAAAAACGCCGCCGGCCGGGGGGCGCGTCCTGGAGGAAGACAGGACGGCGTCCGGCCGGGGTTTGTTATACGCCGGACTCTGCAAACCGAAAGGGCGTGTGGTCCAAGGTGGCAAAATAATCGGCCGGTGTCTCCGCCCGGCGGATTTGGGTCCAGGAGCCGTCGGGATGCAGCAGCACCTCGGCGCTGCGGAGCTTTCCGTTGTAATTATAACCCATGGAGAAGCCATGGGCGCCTGTGTCGTGAATGGCCAGCAGATCCCCCGTCTCGATTTCCGGCAGAGACCGGTCCACGGCAAATTTATCGTTGTTCTCGCAAAGGCCGCCGGTGACGTCATACACGTGGTCCAGCAGGGCGTCCTCCTTGCCCAGAACCGTGATGTGGTGGTAGGCCCCGTACATGGCCGGCCGCATCAGATTGGCGGCGCAGGCATCCAGGCCCACGTACTCCTTGTAAATATGCTTTTGATGCAGCACCCTTGCAATCAGATGGCCATGAGGCGCCAACATGTACCGGCCCAATTCCGTAAAAATCGCCACATCCGCCATACCGGCCGGCGCCAAAATGGACTCGTACTGCCGCCGCACCCCCTCGCCGACGGCGCCGATGTCACAGGCCGGCTGCTCCGGCCGGTAGTCCACCCCCACGCCGCCGGAGAGGTTCACAAAGGCGATGTGCACGCCTGTGGCCCGCTGGAGCCGGACTGCCAGGCGAAACAGCTGGGCCGCCAGCTCGGGGTAGTACTCGTTGCTCATGGCGTTGCTGGCCAGCAGGGCGTGAATGCCGAAATGCTTAGCGCCCTTTCGGGCCAGGCGGAGAAAGGCGCCGGCCATTTGATCCTCGGTCATGCCGTACTTGGCATCCCGGGGCATATCCATGATGGTATTCCCCAGACTGAAGCTGCCTCCGGGGTTGTACCGGCAGCACACGGTATCCGGAATTCCCGCCACCCGCTCCAGAAAATCCACATGGGTCACGTCGTCCAGGTTGATATAGGCGCCCATTTCCCCGGCCTTACGCAGATCCAGCTCCGGGGTCACATTGGAGGAAAACATCACCTCCCGGCCCGACACCCCGGCTGCCTCGGCCAGGAGCAGCTCGGGATAGGTGGCGCAGTCGCACCCGCAGCCTTCCTGGTGGAGAATTTGCAGAATATAGGGGTTCGGCGTCGCCTTTACCGCGAAGAACTCCCGAAACCCCGGATTCCAGGCAAATGCCGCCTGCAGGGCGCGGGCCGTACGGCGGATTCCCGCCTCGTCATAGATATGAAAGGGCGTCGGCACCTTTTCCGCAATTTCCCTCGCCTTTTCCAGGGTTAAAAACGGTACTTTTCTCATCGCTTCCTCCTTTTTCAGCAAGCAGGGCCCTGCACGTGCCGAACGGCGAACGTACAGGGCCCAAAACCAATGTCTTGACCCCATGGATGCGCTCCGCCTTCCCGCAGAAGGCGACAGTCCGGTACATCTTCTGTACCGGCCCAGCCGCCGGCGCAGAGAGCAGCGCGCCGGAGGCTTCGGCGAAAGGCCCCTTCCCTCCGGCAGCCTGCCTGCCGCTTTTCTCCGGGGGTACTCATGCCTTCCGCAACCTCAGCCATGGTTTTCCTATTTTACTGCAAGCCGTCCCCGTTGTCAACGGTCAATCGGCTTGCCATTCCGCGACGAAAGCCGCAATCGCCGGTTCCGCGCTTTTCCCCAGTGCAAACCAGCTCAAGCCCAACAAAATAGGACAAATTTTGCCTGGTACGAAATGCTTCGTACCAGGCTGAACCCCAACCGGACGCCTGCTGCTAAAAAAGGCCCAGCAGGCCCGCTCCGATGCCCAGAAGGCCGGACAGCAGAATGACCCCAATGGGGTGCATCTTCCGAAAGACGAGGACAAGAGACACCAGGAAAATTCCCACAGAAGCGCCGAAGGCGGGCGTCCCCACGGCCTGCCGAGTTACGCCGCCGGAAAAGAACACCGTGGCGCCTACGGAAATCACCGAGGCGGCGATGAGCCCCACCACGGCGGGCCGCAGGCCGGACAGGCAGCCCTGCACCAGCCGGCTGGACCGGAACCGGACAAAGCACCGGGCGACAACCAGGATGATGAGAAAGGAGGGCAGAACAACCCCCAAGGTGGCGCAGGCGGCCCCGGCCCAGCCGCCGGTTTCCATCCCCACATAGGTGGAGATATTCACGGCAAAGGGACCGGGCGTGCTCTCGCTGACGGCCACAAAGTTCACCAGCTGGGCGTCGGTCATCCAGCCGTGGCGCTCCACCTCCGCCTGAATCAGCGGCAGCATGGCGTAGCCTCCGCCGAAGGTAAAGGCGCCGATTTTCAAAAAGGTCCAGAACAAATCCCAAAAAATCATCCCTGCCTCCTCCTTGCCGCCAGGGAGAAAAGCAACCCGGCAGCGGCGCAGCCGGCGATGACCAGCAGCACGTTGACCTGCAAAAAGGCGGTGGCAAAAAAGGCGGCGCCGGCTACAAGAAGGGAAAACCAGTGCCTCGGACATTGCCGGTACATGGACGCCAGCGCCCGGCAGATCAGAGCCAGGACACCGGCGCGAATTCCGGCAAAGGCGCACTGCACGATGCGGTTGCTCTCAAAAGCCTGCAGCACATAGGAGATTCCGGCAATGATGAGAAACGAGGGGAGCACCACCCCCAAGGTACCGCACAAAGCGCCCCAAAAGCCGCAGACCCGGTAGCCCACAAAGGTGGCGGAGTTGACGGCAATGGGACCCGGGGTGGACTCGGCAATGGCGATGATATCCAAAACATCTTCATTGGTGATCCAGTTCCGCTTTTCCACCACTTCTTTTTGAATCAGCGGGATCATGGCGTAACCGCCCCCGAACGTAAAAGCACCGATTTTTAAAAACGTTCCAAACAACGTCCAAATCGTTCTCAGCCGCCGGTCCATATCCGCATCCCCCATTCCAGAAAACTGCGCTCCCATTATGACACACGGTGGGAAAAATAGCAACCCCCGCTGTGTTCCGCCGCTTTGACGGCTCAGTAGTTTTCCCACAGCCGCTCCGGGTACAGGCCCTGGGCGGTCATAGAGGCGATGGCGGCAGAGACGGCGGGCTTGTCCTCCTGGTAGGTGACGCCGTACCACCGGTCGTGGCTGCGCAGGACCTTCACCCGGGCCTTGCCGGCATCCAGGAGCTGGCTGACCACGGCAGGCAGATAGTACTCCGCCTTTTGGGGGTCCGTGCTCAGCGCCCGGTCCAGGAAAGCGGGGAACCGGGCCCAGGCCTCGTCCAGATAGCTGCGGGTAAAGCCCCAGAGATTCATGGATACGATGGTGTCCCCCGGCAGGTCCTGCCAGGTCCGGCCGCCGTCTTCGGTGTAGCGGGGGCACGGGTCCCCCTTGACGATGTGGGTGCGCTCCACTACGCTGTGCAGGCAACCGTCCGCCGTCTCCCGGCAGACGCCCCGGGCCACGTGGCCGTTTTCCGTGACGGTGTTTTTCAGCAGGTAGCCCACCATGGCGTATTCATAGTGCTCCGGCCGGTCCGGATGCTCCAGAAGGTAGCGGTAAATCTCCTGAAATCCATGGGGGCCGTAATAATCGTCGGAATTGATGACGGCAAAGGGGCCGTCGATGAGATGCCGGGCGGCCAGTACCGCATGGGCGGTGCCCCAGGGCTTGACGCGGCCCTCCGGAACGGCGTAGCCCGCCGGCAAGTCGTCCGGGCGCTGGTAGACGTAGTGGACCTTCATCACCTGGGAAATCCGGTCCCCGATCCCGGCGCGAAAGGCCGCCTCGATCTCCGGCTTGATGACGAAAATCACGGTTTCAAAACCGGCCCGGTGCGCGTCGTAAATGGAATAGTCGATGATGAGCTGGTTGTTCTGACCCACAGGGTCCAGCTGTTTCAGGCCGCCGTACCGGCTTCCCATGCCGGCGGCCATCACCACCAAAACAGGTTGATTCATGAAATGACCTCCCAATCCTTGTGGAACGGACCGTCCAGTGGGACGCCGTCCGAGATAATATGGGGTAACAGGCAAAAATGTTCCAATTGACTGACCCTGATTATAATACAGATTTTCCAATTGCGCAATGTAAAATTTCCATTTTTTCCAGGTAAAATCTGTTTTTGTCCGTTTTATCCCGGTCATGCCGCCAAAAAAAGCGGCCCAAGGGCCGCAGGAGGCGGAAAACGACAAAATCTGCGGCGGCGCCCCGGCTGTCCGGAAGGAAGCCGAAGACGCCGCCGCGTCCGTGGAATCAGCGCAAGGCGCGTTTCGCCTGCGCAGGCTCACAGAAAAAACTGGAAAACCAGCAACAAAATAATGCCGGGCAATCCCAAAAATCCCACAATGGCGGCTGTGATAAAGTTCAGCTCGAAGACGATGCCGGTGAAGCCGGACAGAAGATTCAGCAGAAACAGACAGACAAAGCCGCATCCCGTATTCAACAGGAGCTTGAAAATCAGCTTCATGGGCGTCATGAGAACCTTGATGAACAGAAAGATAAACAAAACCGGAACAGCCAGCGCGATGATTTCCTGCATAGAAGCCTCCTTTGAAAAAAAGCAAAAGTACCGGTATATTCCGGCGGAGCCGGGACAAACTAGCCTCGGACAGCAGATGAAACGCTTGTTGAGACCGCTGAAATAGAGCGATGCGCAACGCTTGAAAAAAAGCCTGGACTCCAATGTTTACATCTTCTGTCAAGTGTATCCCGCAGCAATTGCATGTGGAAGATGCGAACCGGCAGCCATGGAGCCGGAGGCGGGCGAGAATTCGCCCGCCTGTACATCAGGCGGATTATCCTGTATTCTACTACAAACTGAGGGCGAAATCAATCCAAAACATGAACCCGGACACAGCGGGCCCGGGCCTTCTCATCACGAAGGAG
>OFMI01000142.1_pt1 | contig 69497 bp, 54 predicted proteins | sample 1541741 | NCBI WGS metagenome assembly OFMI01 (sample SAMN04209219, study PRJEB22552) | human gut metagenome | biome: gut; material: feces | host: Homo sapiens | place: USA: Oklahoma | reverse complement strand
CCGACAAAAACGCCGCCTCCGGTGGAGAGGCGGCGTTTTTGTATGCTCACTTTGCTTTGGTCTCGCAGTACAGGCACCGGTAAGTCCGGGTTTTGGGGTCGGTGAGGCGGAATACATGGGGCAGCTCTTGCTCCGTTGAGGAAATACAGCGGGGATTTTTACAGAAAATTACATTGGTCAGCTGCTCCGGCAGGGTCAGCTGCAATTTTTTGACAATCACGCCGTCTCGGATGATCGCCACAGTGACACCAGGGTCCACATAGCCCAAAATATCCATATCCACATGAAAATCTGTGTCAATTTTCAGGATATCCTTTTTCCCCATTTTCTGACTGACGGCGTTTTTGATGAGCGCCACAGAGCAATCCAGCTGGTCCAGCTTCAAAAGCCGGTAGAGCTCCATCCCTTTTCCGGCCGTAATGTGATCGATGACAATCCCGTCTTTAATGGAATCAATGTTCATACTTACACCTCCAACAGCTTCAAAATCAGAGCCATGCGCATATATTTTCCGTTTAAAACCTGCTTGAAATAGCAAGCTCTGGGGTCTGCGTCAATGGCCACCGCAATCTCATTGACCCGGGGCAGCGGGTGCAAAATTGCCAGGTCCTGCTTGGCGTTTGTCAGCTTTTCCGGCGTCAAAATGTAGCTGTCCTTCAGGCGAAGATAGTCCTCCTCATTGAAAAACCGTTCCCGCTGGACACGGGTCATGTATAAAATATCCAGCTCCGGCATCACCGACTCCAGATCCGTGGTCTGGACGTAGGGGATCCCCTTGTCCTTCATCCCCTGCTTGACATAGCTGGGAACCTTCAGCTCCTCCGGGGAAATCAGGACAAATTTCACACCGGCGTACCGGCTCATGGCGTCAATCAGAGAGTGCACCGTCCGCCCAAATTTCAAGTCTCCGCACAGTCCCACAGTCAGATTCTCAAATCCGCCTTTTTCCCGGTAAATGGTCAGCAGGTCGGCCAAGGTTTGGGTGGGATGATTGTGCCCGCCGTCGCCTGCGTTGATCACCGGAACCGTGGCATTCATGGCCGCCACCAGCGGAGCTCCCTCCTTGGGATGGCGCATGGCGATGATATCCGCATAGCACGAAACCGTCTTCGCCGTGTCCGCCACACTCTCGCCCTTGGCGGCGGAGCTGCTTTGCGCTTCAGAAAAGCCCAGCACGTTCCCGCCCAGCTCATACATGGCCGCTTCAAAGCTGAGCCTGGTTCGGGTAGAAGGCTCAAAAAACAGGGTAGCCAGTTTCAACCCCCGGCATTTTTCGCTGTACTTTTTGGGGTTGGCAATGATGTCGTTGGCTGTGGCAATGAGCTCGTCCAGCTCCTCCACCGTCAGATCCAAAATGTTGATAATGCTTCTCATTTCGTACCTCCAATCCAGCTCTCATCCTCGGGACAATCCCGGAACGCCAACAGGCGGGCCACATCCTCCGGTTGAATGTACCCCTCCTCCGCTGCCACCCGGGCAATCTCATCGAAGTTGGTGAGGCTGATATTTTTTACGCCGGCCTCCGCCAGGCGGACCAAACCCTTCTTCATCCCATAGGTGAAGATGCTCACGACACCGAGGACCTGCGCGCCGGCCTCCCGCAGGACGTGAACCACTTCCAGAACGCTGCCGCCGGTGGAAATCAGATCCTCCACCACCACCACCTTCTGTCCAGGCAGAAGCCTGCCCTCAATTTGGTTCTTTCTTCCATGATCCTTGGCGCCGCTGCGGACATACCCCATGGGCAGGCCCAGAAGATGGCCGGTAATGGCGGCATGGGCGATGCCCGCCGTAGAGGTCCCCATCAGGACCTCCGCCTCCGGGTAGTGCTCCCGGATCAGCCCGGCCAACCCCTCCTCCACATCGCTGCGAACCGAAACATCCGTCAGAGTCAGCCGGTTGTCACAGTACACCGGACTTTTGATGCCGGAAGCCCAGGTGAAGGGCGCATCGGGCCGGAAAAAGACCGCCTGAATTTTCAGCAGGCCCTTGGCAATTTGTACAGAACGCTCCATCTTATCCTCCTGTTCATTTTTTTACTTAGTCTCCTAAAAATTCCGCCAGGCACCGTTCATAAGCGGCAACCGGGTCCGCCGCCTGGGTAATGGGACGGCCGACGACAATGTAATCCGAGCCGATTTGCCGGGCCAGGGCCGGGGTTGTGACCCGAACCTGATCTCCAACCTCTCCGCCGGCAAAGCGCACGCCGGGCGTCACCGTGAGAAAGTCCCGACCGCAGGCTTCATGGACCGCCTTTGCCTCCAGAGGCGAGCAGACCACGCCGTCCAATCCGGCCTCCCGGGCCAGTCCGGCATAGTGCAGCACCACCTCCGGCAGCGGCCGCTCGATCAGCAGCTCCCGCTCCATCCGCTGCTGATCGGTAGAGGTCAGCTGCGTAACGGCAATGAGCAGAGGCCGGGTGCCGTCAGGCCGGGTCAATCCCTCCAGAGCCGCCTCCATCATCGCCTTGGTTCCGGCCGCATGGAGGTTCACCAGGTCTACCTCGAGACGGCTCAACACGGCCATGGCTTTTTTCACCGTGTTGGGGATGTCATGGAGCTTCAAATCCAAAAAGATCCTGTGCCCCCGCTCCCGGATCTCCCGGACCATTCCGGGGCCCTCCGCGTAGTACAGCTCCATCCCCACTTTGACAAACGGCTTTTTCCCTGTAAACCGGTCCAGGAAGGCCAGCGTCTCCTGTCTGCCCGGAAAGTCACAGGCTACGATTACATCTTTCCCCATGATGTGCACCTCCTATAATTTCTGACAAATCCTTAATATGATACTGCTCCATGACCAGGGGCAACTCCTCCACCATGCGCTTGCAGGCAAAGGGATCGGTCAAATTGGCTGCGCCCACCTCCACGGCTGTGGCTCCGGCCAGCATCAGCTCCAGCACGTCCCGGGCAGACGACACACCGCCCATGCCCACAATCGGGATAGATACCGCCTCATAAACCTGATACACCATACGCACCGCCAAAGGGAAGATGGCCGGACCGGACATTCCCCCGGTGGTATTGGCCAGCAGAGGACGCCGCCGCGCCAAATCCAAGCGCATCCCCAAAACCGTGTTGATGAGGCTGATCCCGTCTGCGCCGGCTTCCTCACAGGCCCGGGCGATGGCGGCAATATCCGTCACATTGGGCGACAGCTTGACCAGAACCGGCTTTGTGGTAACCGCCTTGACTGCACGGGTCACCGCCGCCGCGCTGGCCGGGTCCGTGCCGAAGCTCATGCCGCCGCCGTGGACGTTGGGGCAGCTGACGTTTACCTCCAGCCAGCCCACCTGCTCCTGGCCGTCCAGCTTCCGGCAGACCTCCACATATTCCTCCAGGGAAAAGCCCGACACATTGGCCATCACGGGCTTGTGGAAGTACGTCTTCATCTGCGGCAGCTCATAAGCCAGCACGTGATCAATTCCCGGATTTTGCAGGCCCACCGCATTGAGCATGCCCGCCGGACACTCGGCAATCCGCGGCGTTGGATTTCCAAACCGGGGCTGCAAGGTGGTCCCCTTAAAGGAAAAGGTACCCAGCAGATTGATATCATATAAGGCCGCAAACTCTGCCCCGTATCCAAAGGTCCCCGAAGCGGGAATCACCGGGTTGTCCAAACACAGGCCGCACAGGTTTACCTTCAGATTCACAGAATCACCTCCTCCCGGTCAAACACCGGTCCGTCTTTGCACACCCGCCGGGGACCGAGCCTGGTCTGGATGGTACATCCCATGCAGGCCCCGAAGCCGCAGCCCATCCGCTCTTCCAGGCTATACTGGCCCGAAGTTCGGGCCGCCTGCTCCACAGCCCGGAGCATGGGCAACGGGCCGCAGGTGTAGAAAAAGGTGTAAGGACGGTCCATCGCATCCGTCACAAAACCCGGGCGTCCATAGGAGCCGTCCACCGTAGTGACGGTCACGTCCGCACCTAAGCGGCGAAACGCCTCCTCATAGAACACCTCCTGTTTGGTGTTAAAGCCTAAAATCACCTCCGGCCGTTTCCCCTGCCGCACCAGAGTCCGGCAGAGGCCGTACAGAGGCGGCACACCGACGCCGCCGCCCAAAAGCAAGGGATGTTCCCCCGCCCGGCTCACGTCATAGCCGTTGCCCAGCCCTGTAAGCAAATTCAGCCTGGTCCCCGGGGACATCCGCGCCATCTCCTCCGTCCCCCGGCCCACCACCTTGTACACCAAGGTCAGCCGTTCCGCCTCCCAATCGCAGACGGAAATGGGGCGCCTCAGAAACAAACCGGGCAGCTGCACCTCCACAAATTGGCCGGGCACTTGGATGTCCGCCGTGTTCCCCTGTAACGTCATCTCAAATACGGCATCCGTCAACGGGTGATTCTCCACAACCGTAAAAAGCTCCTCGTTCATGACTCTCTCCTTCCCAACACTCCAGCTCCGTCCCCTGCTCATGCAGATCCTCCGGGCGATGCATCTATGGTAGAGACCCCGATGGCAGTCTCCTCCAGCACATCCAAAAGAACCCGCACCGTGTCCAGAGACGTAAACATCGTGACATTATTCTGAACCGCCACCTGACGCATTGCCCGGCCGTCGGCCAGGCCTTTGGCGTCTCCGGGGTCTTGGGTATTGATGACATAATTGACAAACCCCGCGCGAATGGACTCAAAAATCTCCTGGCTTCCTCCGTGAATCTTTCCCACGGAATGGGTGCGGATGCCGTTCGCCTTGAGAAACCGGGCAGTCCCCTCTGTGGCCTGAATGTTGAAGCCCATTCGGTAAAACCGGCGCACCAGCGGCAGGGCCTCCTCCTTGTCCCGGTCCGCCACAGTGACAAACACCGTGCCATAGTTGGTCACATGCATGCCGGAGGCCTGCAGCGCCTTATACAGGGCTCTGGTCAGACGGTCGTCATAGCCAATGGCCTCTCCGGTGGATTTCATCTCCGGAGACAGGTAGGCATCCAGCCCCTGCAGCTTGGAGAAGGAGAAAGCCGGCGCCTTGACATACCATCGTTTCTTTTCCGGCGGATACAGCCGGTCAATCCCCTGATCCCGGAGGCTCTGACCCAGAATCACCCGGGTACCGATGTCCGCCAGGGACCAGCCGGTCGATTTGGAAAGAAACGGCACCGTACGGCTGGACCGGGGATTCACCTCAATCACATAGACCCTTTGCTCCTGATCCACAATGAACTGGATGTTATACAAACCCACAATGCCAATGCCCAACCCCAGCACCCTGGTATACTCCAAAATCTTCTCCTTCACCGCCTCCGGCAGGCTAAAGGAGGGGTACACGGAAATGGAGTCGCCGGAGTGAATGCCTGTGCGTTCTACCAGCTCCATAATGCCCGGCACAAATACATCCCGGCCGTCACAGACCGCATCCACCTCCACCTCTTTCCCGCGAATATACTTGTCCACCAAAACCGGTTTATCCGCGTCCATTTCCACTGCGGTTTTTAAATACTGCCGCAGAGCGGCTTCGTCGGAAACGATTTGCATGGCCCGTCCGCCCAAAACGAAGCTGGGGCGCACCAGAACCGGGTAGCCAATTTCCGACGCCGCCAAGACGCCTGCCTCAATCTCCGTCACCGCCCGGCCGGGGGGCTGGGGGATCCCCAGCTCCTGCAGGATCCGCTCAAAAGCATCCCGGTTTTCCGCCCGCTCGATGGCGGCGCAATCGGTCCCCATGAGCACGACTCCCCGGTCCAGCAGCGGCTGCGCCAGGTTAATGGCCGTCTGGCCGCCTAAGGCGGCAATGACGCCCTTGGGCTTTTCCAGCTCCAGAATGTTCATCACATCCTCGGGACACAGAGGCTCAAAATAGAGCTTGTCCGCTGTGGTGTAATCGGTAGAAACCGTCTCCGGGTTGTTGTTGACGATGATTGCCTCAAAACCGGCCTGCCGGATGGTCATGACGGCATGGACTGTGGAGTAATCAAACTCCACCCCCTGTCCAATCCGAATGGGACCGGAGCCCAAAACCAGGATTTTTTCCTTTTCCGACACCCGGGACTCATTTTCCTCCTCATAGGTGGAATAAAAGTACGGCACGTAGCTGTCAAACTCCGATGCGCAGGTATCAATCATCTTGTACACCGGAAACAAACCGTGCTCCCGGCGGAAATCAAACACATCCAGCTCCTCCGTCCGCCACAGGCGGGCAACCCAGGAATCGGAAAATCCCATGGCCTTCGCCTCCCGCAAAACCGACACGTCGTAAGGCGCACCCCGGAGCCGGGTTTCCATGGCCGTAATCGCCTGAATCTTGTGGAGGAAAAAAGGGTCTATCTTGGTTCGGTCGGCCGTGACGCCGATATCTACGCCCAGGCGCAGCAGCTGCGTCACGGCATAAATCCGGTCGTCCCGGCCCTCTTGAACATAGTCCAAAAGCTGTTCCGACGTCCAGGGATCAAACTTGGGCATATGCAGATGACACACACCAATCTCCAGGGAACGAACTGCCTTTAAAAGACTCTCCTCGAACGTCCGGCCTATGGCCATTACTTCGCCGGTGGCCTTCATCTGAGTCCCCAGCCGGTTCTCCGCTGTGTCGAACTTGTCAAAGGGAAACCGCGGCATTTTGGTCACCACGTAATCCAACGCAGGCTCAAAGCAGGCCGGCGTGTTTGCCAAAGAAATTTCCTCCAGGGTCATTCCCACAGCAATCTTGGCTGAAACCCGGGCTATGGGATAGCCTGAGGCTTTGGAGGCCAAAGCGGAAGACCGGGAAACCCGGGGATTGACTTCAATGACATAATATTGGAAGGAAAGGGGGTCCAGGGCAAACTGGACGTTGCAGCCTCCCTCAATTTGTAGCGCCCGGATGATCCGCAGAGCGGCATCCCGGAGCATGTGATACTCTTTGTTGGTTAAAGTCTGGCTGGGACAAACCACAATGGAGTCTCCGGTGTGGATGCCCACCGGGTCCAGATTTTCCATATTGCAAATGGTAATCGCCGTATCCGCCCGGTCCCGCATGACTTCATATTCTATTTCCTTATAACCTTTGATACTCTTCTCCACCAACACCTGACACACAGGCGACAGGCGCAGGGCGCTCCGCAGCAGCTCCCGACACTGTGCTTCGCTGTCCGCAAAGCCGCCCCCGGTGCCGCCCAATGTAAACGCAGGCCGCAGAACCACAGGATAGCCAATCCGCGCCGCTGCTTCCAAGCCCTCTTCCACCGAAGAGGCAATTTCCGAAGGCAGCACCGGCTCGCCCAATTCTTCGCACAATGCCTTAAACAGCTCCCGGTCCTCTGCCCGGCGAATGCTCTCCGAAGGCGTGCCCAGCAGCTCTGCCCGGCACTCCTTCAACACGCCTTTGCGCTCTAAGTCCATGGCCAGGTTCAGCCCCGTCTGGCCGCCGATGCCCGGCAACACCGCATCCGGCCGCTCATGCCGGAGGATTTTACTCACGTACTCCAAAGTCAGCGGCTCCATGTAAACCTTGTCGGCCACAGCGGTGTCGGTCATGATGGTAGCGGGATTGGAGTTGCACAAAACCACCTCGTATCCCTCTTCCTTCAGAGCCAGACAGGCCTGAGTTCCGGCATAGTCAAACTCCGCCGCCTGTCCGATGACAATGGGACCGGAGCCAATTACCAATATCTTTTTTAAATCGCTACGCTTGGGCATGAAATTTGGCCTCCTCCATGGCGGTCAGGAACCGGTCAAACAAATATCCACTGTCCTGAGGTCCCGGCGCGCTCTCCGGGTGATACTGCACACTGAATACCCGGTCCGCAGCGCACTGCAGACCCTCCACCGTTTGATCCAGCAAATTGATATGCGTAATCTCCAATCCCGTCCCCGCTACCGATTCCGGCACAACGGAATAGGAATGATTCTGGGAGGTCATCTCCACCCGGCCCCGAATCAGGTCCTTCACCGGGTGATTGCCGCCCCGGTGGCCGAACTTCATCTTTTGGGTTCGCGCTCCGTAAGCCAGCCCGATGACCTGGTGGCCCAGACAAATGCCGAACATGGGGTATTTCCCCCGCAGAGCCCGGACCGCCTCCACAACCGGCGTCACATCCTCCGGATCGCCGGGGCCGTTGGACAGAAAGATACCGTCGGGACGCAGAGCCTCCATCAATTGAGCGCTGGTGTTCCAAGGCACCACCGTCACGTTGCAGCCCCGCGCCTTCAGCGATCGGACAATGTTCAACTTCATTCCGCAATCCACGGCCACCACATGAAACCGGGGATTTGCCGTCCTGGCATACCACGGTTTTTGACAGCTGACCCGGCTCACCTGGTCCCGGGAAAGGCTGGTCCCCTGTAAAATGGCCATTGCCCGGGACTTTGGCATGGAGGCGGAACAAATCAGCGCTTTCTGGGTCCCCTGAGTCCGAACAGTCCGGGCGATGGCTCGGGTATCTACGCCGGAAATGCCGGGAATCTGATACTCCTCCAGCACCTCGCCTAAGGTTTTCGTACTGCGGAAATTGGACGGCGTGCCGCAATAATCCCGCACCACCAGGCCGCCTAAGGTGGGAGTCTTCGTCTCGTAGTCCTCATCCGTCATCCCGTAATTGCCGATCAGAGGGTAAGTCATCACCACCATCTGATCGGTATAAGAGGGATCGGAGACAATCTCCTGATAGCCCACCATAGAAGTTTGAAACACCAACTCGCAGACCCGGTCGCAGGCAGCGCCGAAGCCGGTGCCCAGATACTCCGTACCGTCAGCCAGCACCAATTTTCGGTTTATTGCTCCAGCCATACCAGCTTTCCTCCTACCACGGTCGCCTTGCAGCGGCCGAAAACCGTCTCTCCGGCAAAGGGCGTTGCCCGCCCCATGCTCTGAAACTCCGCCGGGTCGACGGGGTACGACGCATCCAGATCCCAAATGCTGTAGTCCGTCCCTCCGGGTAAACCGAACCGGGCCCTGGGCGCGGCGCTCATCCGATCCACCAGCTTCTCCAGGGGCAAAAGGCCCGGCCGCACCAGCCCGGTGTACAACACCGGAAACGCCGTTTCCAGACCCACCACTCCCATGAGGCTCTTCTCCAGGCCCCGGCTTTTTTCCTCGGCGCTGTGGGGCGCATGGTCTGTGGCAATCATATCAATGGTTCCATCCAGCAGGCCCGCCAGCAGCGCCTGCCGGTCCTCTTCCCCCCGAATGGGCGGATTCATTTTAAAGCGGCCGTCCTCCTGGAGCATTTCGTCGTTCTTCAGCAGGTAATGCGGAGCCGTCTCGCAGGTGACGTCCAGGCCCTTCTTCTTGGCCTGACGGATGAGTTCCACAGTCTCCTTGGTGGAAACGTGACACACATGGTAAGCGCAGCCGGTTTCCTCCACCAGGCGCAAATCCCGCGCCACCGGCCCCCACTCACTTTCTGAGCAGATGCCCCGATGGCCGTGCCGCCGGGCATAGGCTCCGTCGTGGATGTAGCCGCCGCGCAGCAAGCGGTTATCTTCACAGTGCGCCGCTACCACCTTGCCCAGACGCTTCGCCTCCTGCATCGCCCGGCGCATCAGCTCCTCCGACTGAACGCCCCGCCCGTCATCGGAAAAGGCCACAACCTGCGAAGCCAGTCCCTGCAAGTCCGCCAGAACCTCGCCCTGCTCTCCAACCGTCAGCGCGCCGTAAGGGTGAACCCGCACCAGCGCATCTCGGGAAATGGCCGCCAGCTCCGGGGCCAAATGCTCCGGACTGTCCGGCACCGGATCCAGATTCGGCATCGCGCACACATCGCTGTATCCCCCCCGGGCAGCGGCCCGGGTGCCGGTGGCAATGGTCTCTTTATAAAAAAATCCCGGTTCCCGAAGATGTACATGTACATCCACAAGACCCGGCAATAAAAAGCAACGATGAAACTCCAAAACGGAAACACTACCGCCCCGGTTGGAACGGGGTTCCATACAGGAAAGCTCCAAATCCTGGGGCAAAAACTTCTCCCCGTTCCATACATAAGCGTCTTTCAAGCGAATGACCATGGGAATTCCCCTTCCTGCCCAAAAATTCTCATTAGGCGGATTGTACCATATTTTGTCCGGTGCTGTCAAGAGAAAATATTTCTTCGTTGACAAACCCGCTTTTCCTGTCGTCCCCGCAGCACATCAGCATTTTCGTCCCATGGCAAAAAAGAAACTCTTCTACAGCTGTCACAAAATAGAGAATCCGAACCTCATTCCTATCAGGAAAAGATTCGGATTTTATTGGTTTGGCATGAGTGGCAATCTGGAACCAATCAACTTGCAGCTTAAAATGAGAAGAAATCAAAGCCCGGCATAGCAGGTTTTATTGAAAGACAGGAGCGCTCTCTGACTATAAAAAAGTCGGAACAAGCGATACAAAGCTTGCTCCGACGTGGTGCCGGTGAGCAATCCAAATCCGAACCGGAAGCATCCCGTTTAGAGGCTTCCTGTATATCGCTGAAAGTGATTTTCTTTGTCCCGTCCTTGTAGTTGAATGTGATCAGCATCTTATCATCATAAAGATAAATCGCGTTGATAAAGGTGTCTATCAGCATTTTTCGGTGGCTCTGCTTGGTGACATCCAGCTTGCGGAAGCGGTGGAGCCAGAAGGTCATAAATTCGGCGCTGACCTTCGGAGGCTTGGACAACTGCTCATTGGCAAGGCGGTTTTCCAATTCCTCTTTTGCCGCCTCCAATTCTTCAAGGCTTGCTTTTGTCGATTTTGTCAAGATGCCCTGTTGGATCGCATTTATCAAGTTGCGAATCTTGGTATTCGTTTCCTGTAACTGCCGTTCATACAGGGGAATATTGGTGTTGTCCTGTTCCTGCAACTCCATCAGCATCGAAACAATAGCTTCGATTGCATCGTCATCCATGATTATCTTCATGGTCTCGGAAACAACTAAATCCTCAATCCAACCCTTTTTAACCGGCTTTTTGTGGCACTCTTTGCGCTTCTTTTTGACTGAAACGCACTTGTAATAGTGGTGCACAACCCCGGTGCGGCTGGTGCCACTCTCTCCACAAAGATAGGCTCCACAATATCCACAGAACAGCTTGGTTGTCAACAGATAATCGTCCTCAGCCTTGTGACGAGCCGGGGCTTTCTTGTTTTTCTCCATTTTGGCCTGTACCCGGTCAAAAAGGTCTTTCGGTACGATGGCGGGGATGCCGTCAGGGATGAGAATATCCCTGTACTGATATTCGCCAATGTAGCGGCGGTTTTTCAATAGGTGTTGTACGCTGTTGTAGGTCAGGGGATTTCCGCGTGTATTCTTCATGCCCTGCTCGTTGAGCCAGTCCCGGATTTGTGTCATAGTCGCGCCTTCGTCATACTGTTTGAAAGCGTCCAGAATATACGGCGCAGTGATCGGGTCGATCTGGAAATGCTGCTCTGCGTCGATCACATATCCCATTGGCAGCGTCCCGCCGTTAAACATACATTTCAAGGCATTGTCGGTCATGCCGCGCACGACTTTCTCGGAGAGGTCGACCGAATAGTACTCGGCAAAGCCTTCCAGCATGGATTCCAGAATGATCCCCTCCGCACCGTCTGAAATGATCTCCGTAGCGGAAACCACTTTCACACCATTTTTCTTGAGCTGCGCTTTATACCGGGCGCTGTCGTAGCGGTTCCGGGCAAACCTGTCCAGTTTCCAGACAATGATCATATCAAACAGCTTTTTATTGCTGTCTTTAATCATATTCTGAAATTCGGGCCGGTTATCCGTCTTGGCGGAAATAGCCCGGTCGATATAGTGCCGCAGGACTGTGATCCCGTTCTTTTCAGCGAAGGCAGTACACTCCCGGATTTGTCCTTCGATACTTGCTTCTCTCTGATTATCGGAAGAATAGCGGGCGTAAATCACAGCTTTCATTGTTTCCCCTCCATCATGCGGAACAGGGCCTCTTTCAACCGCTCGTTCATGGGGGATTGCGGATCAAAGCACATTTCGATAAACTTTCCCAATTCCGGATTGTCAGAGATCGGCGGTCGTGCCTGATACAGCTTGCCCTGCGGCTCGTCACAGCGGCAGGTGATATAGTCCATCGAAACATCGAAATAGTCCGCATACCCGATTAGCACTTCGAGAGGAACCGCTTTCCCGTGTTCGTACCGGTTGATGCTCGGCTGGGTCACATCCAGCAGCTCAGCCATCTTCTTTTGCGAAAGTCCTATCCCCTCGCGCAGGATTTTCAAACGCTCACCAACAGTATTCACCAAAGCACCTCCAATTCTTCTTGAATATAGTATAATACGAATTAGAGATAATTGCAATACCCACTACGAATCTTAACAAAAAATCATGAATTGCTCTCGTAAAGAGGAAGTGGCATATATCAGCTCATTGGTGTGCGTTTTCGGGTCGATTTTGAGGCATTTCTGCCGCTGTATGCTGTTCTTTTCTGTTACGAAAGAGATTGCATCTATCCAACCTATTGTTTGCTTTTCAAGGTTGTGCTTATAAAAAATGACTCCGTAATTGCTCCAACTCAGCTCTTAATTATTTGGGCTATTGGCGTCATGCACATTCTTAACAAATTGGCAAAACATAATATTCCTTGAGTTGATCTATTAACTCCGGTTCTTTTTTATCATCTACGGTAATCAACAACGCATTCCAAAAAATAAAGTCACCCCAAAATTCGTTGCAGCGATTTAACAATAATATCGATATCATTTTCAGAGTTATTTTTTCCAAATGACAAGCGTATTGTTCCCTTTGCCAGCTCTGGTTTCAGTCCAATGGCCTTTAACACATGAGACACTTCCGTTTCTTCACTATTACAAGCAGATCCGGTAGAAACACAGATCCCCATTAAATCTAATCGGTGCAAAAGAGCTTCTCCACTATAGCCAGGGAACGAAAGGCTTACATTTCCAGGGATATGCGCTTTACTCCCGTTTCGAGCAAATCGTATATTTGCGTTAGACAGCCCCACTAGCAATCTATTTTCCAGCAAAGCCAAATGTGACGCTGTATCTTTTATTACAGCCACATTCTTTTTTAGTGCAGTGACCATACCAACTATAGATGCAACATTCTCCGTTCCGGCTCTCATGTGGCGTTCCTGTCCGCCTCCGCTTACATATGGAATCAATGGCGTCCCTTTTCGAACATATAGAAAACCTATCCCTTTTGGACCATTAAATTTATGTGCAGAAGCGGAAAGCATATCTACGCCAAGCGAATTCACATCTATTTCAATATGTCCAACTGCCTGAACAGCATCTGTGTGAAATATGGCATCATAGGAATGTGTAATAGCAGCTAAAGCAGAAATATCCTGAATAGAACCAATCTCGTTGTTTGCTGTCATGATGGAAACCAATTGAGTGTCAGAGTTGATATATTCTGACAGAGTCCCGACATTCACTGTGCCAGTATGATCAACCGGGAGATAGAAAACTGGGTATCCCATTCTTTCTATATCCGCGCAGGGACGAAGAATCGCATGATGTTCGATGGATGAAGTTATAAAAGTATGTTTGCCGAGATCCGAAAATACAGTTCCTTTTATAGCCCAGTTGTCGCTCTCTGTACCACCCGAGGTGAAAAATATTTCTTCTGGTTGAGCGCCGATGCATTGGGCAATCGTTTCTCGTGAGTTTTTCAGTGCTTTTTTCGCTGTTCTCGCAAATGAATAGGGTTGTGAAGCATTACCATACTCTCCCAAAAGGTATGGTTTCATTGCCTCAAAAGCATCCATATCCAATTGTGTTGTAGCTGCATTGTCAGCATAAATGAATTGCTTCACAATTCCACCTCACTCAAACAATTTACATCCTTCTTCTTTGAACTCCTCAATTTTCTCAAGAAGTTCCTCGACAGTACATCCCAGATACTCAGCAAGGCAATTCATACAGTAGAAATTCTCTATGTCTTCACCCAAAAGTTTCTTATTGATACCAATGGTATTCTTGTCGAGATTCTTTTTGCCACAAATGATACAATCAGCTTTCATACAAAATCTCCTTCAGCGAAAAGGAAGGCACATCCTTACCCTTGAACTCTACATCAAGAATCCCGAGTTGCCGTTTAATGATTTTCCGCATACGAACAGCTGGACGGAGGCAATACTGCTGGAATCTCTTGGGATTGATATCCTGTACGCTCCGCACATTCGGGAACAAAAGCTTCAGATATGCTGTGGCAATCCGTTTTACAGCTTCTGTATCACGAGTGTCCGCCCTATCCGGAACATCAACGATTTGATCTACGATAGCTCTGTAGCTGACATCATTGCGGAGTTCATGCAGAATTGTGCAGAAATATTCAGAGTTCAGTGCCCAGCCAGAAAGCTTCAAGTCATCATTCATTCTCGGTATATCCCAGCCCTTAATAAAGCCATGGATTCGGTCTACCAATGCACTCTCTTGGAACAACGAGGGTAGCTCAGAGAACATATTCTGATACTCATCCATATTATCCTGTGCAATATTTCCCAGAAAGATTATACCCGCATCGGATTTCCCCTCATAACCGCCAATATTAAACTGCCCATACTCCATATACCCCTGCATGATAGAACGCATTTCATTTACATCGCCGAACTGCACCAACTTTACTTCATCGATTGCAATAAAGTCATGCCCCGTGACAAAACCAGGAGTCTTCCGAGCGGTATCATAAAACATTTTCGCCCGAGTTACCTTTCCGCCATCTGTCAAAAGACCGTATTTACTCACATGGCCAAATACATAGGACTTACCAGTCCCTTTGGGAGCCAGCTCAATTAGATTAAGACGCTTTTCGACAAAAGGCAGGATGCGAGTTAGCATTGAAAGCTTTTGTTCTTCACTTTCATATCCACTGGCATTGTAATCAATTGCGCCCAGCAGCACATCGATCCATTCGGAAATTGTAAATTCGTTTCTCACATCCTTATAATAATCAAGATCAATGGTATACGGGCAAAAATTAGTAAATCCTGTGAGACGAATTTTCCCTGGAATTTTGGGTTTTACAGTATCATCGGGTGGACGATAACCAAGTTCAACAACCCCCCAGACTTCTTGCCCACTCACAAGCTCGCTCCGGTACTGATCCCATGTAGAGACATCAATCATCGTTTCCTTATTTGTCAAGCCGAAGTCTGGAAGTGAAAAGGTTACCTCTCCTGTTTTGATACTTATATCCACAGAAATCTTCGTAAGAATTTTAACACGCTCATTGTCGTTAATGATTCGATCTTTAATCCTGATCCATTCTTCTTTATTAGGAAGATAGGTGTGGATGAAATCTGTAAGCTCATCTATGTCCAGATTTCCTTCATCATCTGCAAACTTTTTGAGCAGCCAATCTCTCAAAAAAGACGGCAAGCCCAACGCAGAAAAGAAGTTGCTTTTCTTCAAATCCTTGTAGACGACCATTTCATCGAAACAATCTCTAAGTTTTTCTGTCACGAGTATCCCTCCTTACAGAATGTTCTTTTCGGTCCCGCTTTCTTTCTTTACACGAAGCTGCAAGTCGGTTGCCACAGGTATTCCACCGGCAAGTACATCTACGCTGTATGTCTTAGCACGCCGAATTTCGGCCATCTCCTCAACAATATAGAAATTATCATCAATCGGATTCGCTTCATAGACATGGCCATCTATTACAACACTGACATCTGTCAGCTTTTCTGTAGCAAATATTTTAATTGCGGCTTTCTTACGGAAGCTGACAGTGATTTCAGGAATGTCAGCAAACAGTGCTGTAGAATCAATCGGCATTATCTTTACTTCAACAGCGGCGCTAAGATTCGAAATCTCAATAATTGGAACGGCGATTTCTTCCAATGTTGCGCCACCATGGGCCTCAACATTGGCTTTCCTACTTCCTTTGAAACGGTCATAATTGGCAAGCGCCCAGAAATCTTCTGCATCAGTAGCACTGTCTGGTCTTTCATCAATTTCGCTTTTAGGGCAACATCTTCCAGAGTGCTGTCCGTTCGATTCCATCTCCCACAGGTTTTCCGTCTCATGAATGACTGCGAGTCTACTGGCACCATGATCTGAGATCAAGATGGCCTTTTGATAACTACCGCTTACGAGGTTTGTTTTGATTTTCTTTAGAAGCTCATCTATCAGTTCCAGTTCTCGAATCAAATGGATTGGGAGCTTCCTATCCTCACGACTATAATCATATCCTTCCTCTCCGTGATGCTTGATTTTATCAATTTTGTCCACAGTGATAATCGGGAACCGTTCTGTGGATAATACATCCCAAAATTCCTTATTTCTGCTTGTGATAGATGGGAGCTCACATCTGCATACTGTGATTTTCGCCATCAATTTAAGGGCATGACATCTGGACACAATGTAGCCAAGATATTCAACGCCCATTGCGTCAGTGAAATAGGTCTGGGCATTTGTCACATCAATTTTTTCAATCACAGAACTTCTGGGTGGAAGCATAATATTGTAATCTCTATCGACTGCCTGCTTCTCAACGACCTCCATGAAGTTCGGAAAAATCTTGTTAACAACCTTTTGGTATTTGTACTCTTGGAAATAGCTATCAAGCAATTGGTTTTTGAAACGATATGGGGTCAAGTAAGCACAAAGGTCTGGATAGACACGCCCCAATATGCTAAAAAGTTCAGCTCTTTCAAAATCTTCACTATACCTATTCAGTAGCTTGAAAATAAGCTCTTTTTCCTGAATGGTATTGTCTGTTAGGTAGTAGAGTGCATACTTTCCCTTGCTCTGGACAATCTTGCAGAAATTATTAACCTCATCGAGCGGATTGCCAATGGCATTCAGATGTGCTTTTCTTCGTTCGTATACGGACGCAAAGGTACTGTCTGTTGGCTCAATTTCTAAAATAGTACGATACAAATTGTGAACGAGTCCGGATGGGGAAGAAGCTGCCTCTGCGGCTTTGTTTAAGTACAAGTCATCGCCCGCATGGAAAAGTTTAAGCCCAACAAAGAACAGCCAGAGCCATTGTTTATCTGCGCTATTCTGCTGATAGGTAGAGAGAACGATATCCAGATTGTAAATACTCCCTATTTTTGCAGAAATGAGCTGTTGCCACGAAGGATATTCTTGAAATTCTGATAGAGCATACTGCCAATCTTCTTTGCTGCCATAGCTTTCTTCCAATTCAGATGTTATCCCGTCCAAGTGACACAAAATCTTATAAGGATTTTTCAGGTCTGAAATTACATAGAGAGAAAGTGGGTAACAGCTCTTGTTTTTCTTGGTTTCAATATATAGCTCTTCTGCGGTGGTTGATTCTACTGCCTTCGCTATCCCCTGAAGTCCTTTTATTACCGCGCTTGCTCCCGTGAGTTTGATGTCTGTTTCAGTAAAAATAAGTCTTGGCCGGATAGATGGTATCCCATTCAAAATGCAAATTCTGCTATCGAGACGCCGGTCGCTTTTGATAAGCGTGCGCAAATATTCAGCACATTGAAATGTGAGAATCACCACATGGCCAGCAATATTCATCGATAGAAGTTCTTTTAATTCTTGCACCAATGCTTTTTCGCCCTTCAACATGAAGAAACTCGAGATTTCGCAAACAAAAAAGTTTCTATTTTCATTGGAAAGACGCTCGAGGATATTCGGGATTATTGGGAATTCATCTGTTTTACAAAACTCCTCGTCAGAAGCGTACAAAAAGACATTCTGGGGTAGTTTATAATGGATCATAATAGCGTCCAAATCCGCCCCGTTTTGAACATCAACAATAAGAGGCTCGACATCATCCTTCTTCAGATAACGATCGATTTTTTTAATGACTTCTTGGATGGCCATTTTGCACCTCCTTAATTCCCTTTGATGATCTCCATGCCAACAATCATGTTATCTCGAATGAGATCCTTTAGATACTTCTTAACATCGGCAATATCCATCTCATCAATTTTGGCAAGGGCACGATCGCAACCGCCCTGATTGTATTTTGCTTCCGCCATCTGGCGAAGCTTCTTTTCAATTTCAGGAAGGCCAAACCAATCAAACGGCTCTGCTGTAATGTGAGAGTCAAGGTAATCTTTCACTTCTTGAATATTCGTCAACATGACGGAATAGTTTCGAATAATGCTGCTTTGAAAAGCTTTATCCAAAGCCATGGTGTCATCCAACAAGTCGAAGAATTTTGCAGAGGCAAAGTATTCCATTGCACGGTCGATTGACTGTTCATCGGCCTTCGGACGATTGACGGCACCGAATGCAACTTTTGCCTTCTCCACCTCGCTGTCTGGAACAAGACACAAAATAGGCATCTTATGTTTTTTTGACCAATCCCGGGGAGACTCTGTTCTGGTTTTCTCTCTCCACAGCTTCTTTAACTGCGTATTTTTCTGTCCCTCTTTGTAAGCGGCAACTTTGGCCTCCACCTGGTTCAGATAATCCGCTTTTTCGTAAGTAAATGAGCCGGCAGGTATGGTAGAAAATACTTCCTTAATTTCGTCATCCGACAAATCATCAAGATAGTATCCGCATACGCGCTTAAACAAATCAACCTGATTATTATAAAAATTGCGGAATGTGGTTTCGTTTGCCTGAACAAGTTCCAAGAAGGTTTGCTTCTGGGAATCCAACAAAGTTCCGGCTTTTTTCAGGGTGTAGAGTATCCTGAGGAATGGTCCTAACTCGTCAAGATAGTTTTTTGCCGCTGCATAGGAGATGCGGATATACCCACACTTATCGCACCATTCCCGTATAGTTGCATCATAAGAGATGTTTTTGGAGATAACCTTATTGCTTTCGACAATGATTTGATACTCCAGAATAACCTCACGAATTTTCTGCTGTGCGGTTTCGACATTCCACACCCAGTTTGCTGCATCTGCGTCAAACTTTTTGCGAAGGGCATTGATGTATTGGCCACCATCGCCGACCGTTTGCGCAAGGGAGACAAGGGTACCATTCTCAAAAGTTTCAAGATAAGCAGCCATGCCCTGTGTACACTTTTCTTTTGTTAAAATGCTTTGCAAATCATTAGCTGCATTTCGGTTGACGAGAGCAAGATTCCCAATTTTCATAGCAATCTCGCTGTCAGTTGTTTCAGTTCCCATATTATTGCTGTTAGCAATTCCGCAGAAAGAATCTATGATTTCAGACAGCACAGCGGTTTCTGTTTGAAGCGTCTCTTTCCCAAGAATGTACTTCAAAGTCCAAATTGGGAACGAAAACTCCTTCATCTTACTGCGGATGCGTTCTCTTGTGTTTGGAATAGAGGTACACATATTGAGTGGAATACCAAATGCCTCAGAAGTGATTTCATTGAAAGCTTTCTCTTCGGGAGTCATCGCAACAATATACTTATCCTTGTAACGAGGATTTGGAGTGATTTCAAGGCGAATGACCTCATCAATCATCTCTTTGAGCTTATTGACATTCAAAACATCATTAGTGAGACCATCACTCCAGCTATATGTCCCAGAAGAAGCGTACTCTTTAAGTACAAAGCCCAAAATAAATGCAGACAGATTGCAGGGCATAAAACCATAGGGCGCAGCTTTCAAAACATCATAAATTCTCTTAATGGATACACGGCCACCGCCGTTCTGGAAGCCATCTTTTATAATTTCATCAACGCAAATCTTGATTTTGGAAATTAAAAGATGAGGGGCAGAAATCCAGTATTCAGGCACCTTCCAAGCGCCATCAAGAGCCTTTTCCAACTTTGTAGCAGGGCTACCAGACAGAAATGTTCCAGTCGTTTTCTCATTATATGCACACTCAACACCTTGCTTCAGATTGCTCGGTGTATACATATTTGCGATTACATTGTAAGAACCTTCAAGGCAGCAAACGAATTTTTTCTTGTTGATGTCTGCGAGGAGTTCGTACAGAGCATCCAGCGTAGTGGCCCGCTCGCCATCTGGCTTATCAGCGGAGTGAACCATGAACTCACCAGCAGCAATGCGAGTTTTCCATTTTTTCAAAGATTCCTTCGCATTGTTGGCGTATTGAGTTGCCAATGTGTTATCCTTACCCTGCTGAGACATAGACAGTGCCATATCGTGACGGTAAACGCCATAGCCATCTGCTCCGAACGGGGTTCGGCTGGCATCAATGAAAATCATGTCGTAGGTTCCGGAAGAAAGCGCATCGCGGATCTTCTTTCCGAGGACAACGCTTTCAGCATCATTTTTTGCAAAACAAACTACAGCAACAATCTTGTTTTCATACTTTCCTTCCGTGTTGCGCAGCTGCCTAATCGTAGAATCGAAGTCAGAAGCAGAAACATAGCGCAGCTCATAGCGGAGCTTTAGAGCGCCCCCAAGGGTAATAGCGTCAATGATTCGAGTCCTATCAGCGAGTTCCTCTGTAATAAAGGCAGAAGTGCTTTTTTGGTCAATTTGTTTCTCAAAAGGCGTTACATCAATTTCATCCTCGTGATTGTAAGCTGCATACTGGAATTTTCCGCCGCCGAGAGGCTTGGAGAACAGCACCTTCTCTCGAACGAGCTGCTCAGCACATCTCGATGCGGAGTCATCTATGTCAGTTCCCTCAAACGCATTGTTGAGATTTTTCTCATTGGGAATAAACAGCTCAACAGAGTCGCCTGCATATTGGGAAATCGCCTGCAACAGAAGAACCGTCTTCAGAACTCGTTTTTGATCCGAATCAAGTCGCCGGTTTGCAGCGCGGTTATAATAGTCCAGAATGGAGCGAATATCATGCGCCAGATATTCCTTGCCTTTTTCATAGAAGAAGTCCCAAAGCATATCAACAGAGAGCAGAGGGTTGTCATCCTCCGGCCCGAAATTGTCAATAAACCACTGGAAGCCCTTGATCTCATCGCCACGATCATTCTTGATAAAGTCAAACATACTGCGCTGGTTTGAATCAAACGCAGAGGAAATGTGTTTCAAGAGCAGGGCGGCATAGGGGTGTATCGGGAGGATATCTACCATCTCTTTGTCGGTAATGTGGGCCACCGACTTTACCAGCTTGCGGGATTCCTGTGTTCTGGAAGTAAGGTCTCCAAGGGCAACTTCCCAATCTTTGAGCACGGCTTCATCTTTGTTTTTCTCCATAGCTGCACCCATGAGCTGAAATGCTATATTTTCAGGCAGACTGATTAAGCTGTGCGGACTGACAAAGCGTCCGTTCAGCTTAATAAAGTCTTGGTCGCGCTCATGGAACAAGCCTTGGGTAACATGGGTGACCAGCACGAAATAGAAAGGATCGGTTTCGCTGATTTCACAAAGCTCCTGGAAACCGGTGAGATTTCGGGCATTGTTGTAAAAGTATTCCGTGAACTCGTCCCACATAAAGACAATGGCTTTCAAATCGTTTGCCCGAATCACTTCGCGAATCCAGTTACTCAAATCCGTCACGCTCAGCGAGAGAGCTTTCACCTGACGCTCATCGGCTACCTTGAAGATATTGTCCATGACCTTTGCCAACGCATCGCCAGAAAAAGTGCACAATTTTTCAATTACGGTATCAGCATCATCTCCGCCAAACAAGTTGGAATATGTACCTGTGATCAAGCCATTGAAATAATTTTTGTTGTCCTTATCAGAAAGCCATGCAATGGTTGCCTCTTTTAGCGCATTTCCGCCTTTATTTTCAATTCCAGCATCAACAAGTGCTTTTTCGATGCTCTCCTGAATGGCAAAGACAAGATTGTGATCACTGCGAATGGTGGCAGATCCGTAGCGATGTACAGTCAGAATGCGGCCACTGGATTTCACGGCCTGAAAGCGATTGTACAGGTCATTGTCCATCTTGTATCTCTGGAAGTATTCATGAGTTTCTTCCGCGGTGGAATCTATCAACTTCTTTAGTGTGAGAACAGCGTAAGATTTACCCGTACCGTAGGCTCCCTCCACCCAAAGGCAGAGCTTCTGCTTGCGTTCGAGGACACTGATTGTGTTCTTCAGGAGCTTTATAAAGGTTTCGTGCGGAAAGAATTTTTTCCACATTTCTGGATTTTTCATGATAACCGCTTCATTAACGGCAGGGAAAAAATCTGGGTCAATGTCAAAATAATCGCGATATTTTTCCAACATCGGCATGGCTTCTTCCTCCTTAGAACAGACTCAGCACATCCTGAGATGTCTTTTCGCTATTGAGCGTAATATTATCCAGGTCAAGCGTAAAGCTGGCATTGATGTAATCTGGATAATTGATTGTGAGGCCATTCAAAATCTTTTCCATCTGATTGCGGTCCAACCCGAAAATTTCAGTGGGGCTGACACCATCACTGTCAATGTCGCAGTCCAATAGCCGGGATAGGGTGAATTGGTAATAGTCACCACAAGCCTCTGCAAATTTATATAGGCCGTAAAGAATAACAAGTGGATTGGGATGTTTCCAAGGAATGCGAACTACGCTATTCCAAAAACGCTTTCCATTCTTTAGCGTATAGTCACAGACACCCAAGCCGATCTCGTTGCTTAATTGAGGAATAGAAATTAAGATATTCTTATATGCGGAAACGATGTGTGAACGAGAATTCTTACTCATTGAATCGTCTAACATTGTATAGATAGTATCGGGGGTGTATGTCGTAGAAAAATCAATGTTTTTGACCCACCAATTAAATTCCGATGTGTATGTCAAGTTGCAAAGCATCAATGCCCAAGCATCGGAATTCTCTATTCCAATATTCTCAATAACCTTACCAAATGGTGCAAATTTATTTTTCACAGTAATTTCGGAATCGTTCAAAAAACTCTTGAGGTTTTTAACCATGTTAGTTCCAAGGTTGTGAGGAGAAGTCCAGAATTCATCCTTTAATTTGAAATATGCCCTAACCCAATCGAGTTCAATGCCCATATTGCCATACCTGTCAACGCTCCCCATTTTCTTTTCTCCTTTCGGTAATCGCAATGAGTTGGCCACTAAGCAACCATGAAACACATCATGGCATTTTTTGCATTTTACACATCGGTCATCGATTGTTACATGACCATCTTTCATAAAAATAAATCCATGCGGACAATTCGCCTCGCATACTCTACAGCCGATGCAATATGCGGTTTTTCTAAACACAGTCTTCAATTCGGACATGAAATAAATGTCTTTCTGAGTACCCGTTCCGATAACGACTGTGGCAGTTAGTCCGTTGGCATTTTCGGAAATATCAATGTGATACAGCTTATCTCTGTAAAGCACTTCAACATTACCATTTCCTAGAAATGTAACATCTCCAATTGTTTTAATCCATTGTTTCCAATCGGTTTGTATACGAGATACCTGAATTGTAAGAACTCCTTGGTCAAATGATTCATTTGTATAACTTTTAGCAAATGATAATTCTTTTCCGCTCCTTCGCGCTTTCCATCCGCCAATATTCATAAATTCTTGGATAGCGCTTGGATTTGTCAGTTCTTTAGAAGTTGTTTCCAGTATGATGTTATTGAAAATTGTGGTTGTTCGATACCCCTTGTCATTATAGCTGTACGCTTGTTCCTTAAAGTACATATTCTTCGATGTGGCTAACGGACACACAAGACAACCCGCACGGCTATTTCCTTTTTTATAAGCATCATTTATCAAAAGCTGTCTCTCATAGATGTAGCTAAACAATTCAGCAGAGTTCCATTCAAGGATTGGGTGGCAGCTATATTGTCCACGCACTTTCTCGCCATGACTAACGCCCTCGTATTCGCTCCGGGATGCACTTTCATCTCCGCGAACGCCTGTGAACGCCATTCCTCTAAAATGAGGATTATTGGTATACTCCCTAAGCAAGATGATTTGAGGCGCAGTTTTATGCACACTACAACACCAACGCATTGTCTGTGCCGGCGGGCCAAATTGCCTCCATGTAAATTCTGGGGAAAAGTCAGACTTTGCTCGCAAAAATTCAATTTTAGAGTCGGTACAGATTCGTTCGATTTGCTCAACTACTTTGTATGTATCCGGGAATTCCATTCCCGTATCACCAAATAGCACCTTGAACTTATTATGCGGCAAAGCCCGCTGCACCAGGTCAAGGGTTACTACGCTATCCTTACCGCCACTGAACGCCACATAGAAGACATCGACTCGATCCATGTACTCTACATAAGTGTTGTATATTTTTTTAATTGTTTCTGCGGACAGTTTCTCCAACAGATCCCGGTTCTTTTCAATCATTGCAGGGATGTCAACGAAGCGGAGAGGTTGTCCGTCTGGTTCCGGGTCATCCAAAATGACGATTTCAGGTGCCGTGTAAAGACTACCGCCTTTTGTCTTGGCAACCTGCCGTCCCCGGTAGAAATAATTGTTGGCCTCCGCCCACATATATGGGTAGGAGTCATTCTTTGCATAATTCCAATACCGGTCAAATCCCAGAATATCCAGTTCTTTATAATACACCGGACGGGGTTCCTTGCTAAAGGAAAGTGGGGAGCTGTTCAGCAGCAATCCTCCCGTCTCGGTATCCCAAGTATATGAGTACATATTAGTCAGTGTCCTTCCTTTGCCTTTGTGCATTCGCCTTAATGATGAGCGATTCTATCTCTGAGTATCTACGGCGGGCAAGATACCCGTTGTCACTCAAAAACTGAAGCACAGGGGCTTTTTTCATCTCTATTTGATTGTTTGCCAATAAGTCAACAATCAAATCATCGAAGTTGTCTATGCCCGCAGAACGCTTAACGATTGCGCCAGCACACTCGGTTCCATTAAAGCTGCTATGCAGAAGCGTATATTTCTGACTATAGCTCGCCACATAATGCTCCAGCAGAAAGCTGTTCCACGGGAATCCTACATATGGAAATGCTCCAAAGTTGGTCACTTCCAGCAGAGAAATATGCTTTCCCGTGCAGATACGATCCAATGCTGCATCTATAGCTTCAATAGGAAACTGAGCGGCCATTTTCGCTACAAACTGATCGCGGCTGATCCGCAGACTGTTTTCGTAAATCTCCTCGAAGTATATAGGAGTAGCGAGACTATTTGCCAAACTTTGAAGCTCAGACAGCGTGAAAGTATCATGGCTCCTCGCATATTTTGCAAACACATCTGCCATCGAGAGTTCCTGACCCGACCGGCTGATAATATTTCCCTTGAAGGAAAATCGATCGCCTAATTTTGCCTTTAATGCATCCCGGAATCCATACATAGAGAGGGCGCGATTCTCTTCGATGATGTAGGGATATTTGGCGTGAATTGCGTCATAGAGCTCATTGCCGCCAATAAAATCTTTCTCGTCAATGGTTCTCTGGATAATTTCGGCAATTCCGTCCAGTTCTTCATCGGACAAATTGACGATACTTTCGTGAAAGTATTCGCTGCGGCCGTTGTTGACGAATTCAACATTACTGGCAAGAATAAACTTTATCTTACTTTGCGGGAGATGCGGCAGAGCAGCAAAAATCTCATCATAAGTCGCCGGTCTGCCATAGTCTTGCAAGCAAGAACGAACTTCAGATAACGGATCCATACTGACATCTGGTGTCTGCGATATAAAATTTCTGTTGATGAAGAATCTGCCGTCTCCTATAAAAGACAGATATGACTTCAGCATATCAGCATCGTGGATATGGTAGTCCAAGAACGCATCGGAAAATTCGGCAAAAATCGCTTGATAGTAGATAGCGGCTTTACCGTCCGCAAAGGCGGACTCAATGTAATTTAGCAATTCGTCTTTTAGTTCTTCGCTCAACATGACATCCGGGAGAAATGCTTTTCCCTCGTAAATAATGCAGAGCTGCTTGATTTTTTTGCTAATGTCATCATCAGGATCAGTTAGCTCTCTATCATGGGTTGCCGTGTAATATCTCTTGAATTTGCGTATCTCAAGTGGCGAATCCATGCGGAATCCTTTCTTAAAGTATTGCCTAAGAACCTCCTCATAGCCTTCATCTCTGTAGGTTTCTGCCGGTTCCAAGCCCGCCTTTGCAGGTGCAATCCAAGTCAAGTCTGAGCCAATAAATCCGAGAAATTTCTGTATGGCTGCGCGAAAACGATTGTGCTGCCTTGCATTGTAGACAAGAAAATCCGAATTGCTTAAGAGCAACTGAATTGTCTCTTGTGCTGTCTGTTTGTCTGCTGCGTAAAGCTGCCAGGAGGCCAGTTGATGTTCTTGAGCAAATGCCTCACAATTGTTTATCGCAGAAGCATAGCTACGGCAGGTGGCATCAGCCATGTTCAGCGTTTCAGACAGATAGCGAGAAAAGTTTCTGCTATTTATCTCACTAATCGTATTGCTTTTTGTCGGCTCCTCCTGAAGAGGTTGCTCAGAAATTCCCTTTGCCTTTTTTCTATATGTAATAACAACATTCTCATAGTCCACATTACACAAGTCCAAGACATAGCGAATTTTTGCCACAATATCGTTTGCACTCAAATTGGTTTCCAACATATATGCTGTCCCAGGTATGGGTTTGGGAGCGATCATAAAATTGGAATTACCATTACTCGCAAGTTCGATTCGACCAGTTTTTTGCGTAAAAGACATTCCGGCTTTGAATATGTGTGGATAATCTTCAATCACAGAAGCCATCACAGCCACATAGAGAGATGTCCACGAATCGCCACACACTTTTTCCTCGCCAAAGTAACTGAATTGCTCCGGCTTAGTGAACGCCAAGTCGAAGTTCGCATGAAAATCAATTTCATAAATTTTGTTTTGACTATGCGTGCTCTTCATATAAGAGGCATCTGGTGCATTGTCAGAAGTACTTTCTAAAGATTGTTTTTGTATAAATCCTTCATCTTGCTCGGTCTTTGTGTATTTAGTAATAGGAGTAGGATATTCCGCCCCGGCAATCTCTACATCGGACGGGATTTGATTCGACATTTCATGATCAATGGTGCTACGATCTTCAACGGTCTTTCCATCAGTAATGCGAGTGTAAAGACCTTCTTTTATGTAGTTATAGTAATGTCGACCCGCATCAACAATCTTATTTATTTGCCGTCTACGGGTTATTCTAAAGATTTTGTTCTGCTCAATGGTGCGTTGTACTTTTTTAATGGTTTCAAAATCCGTTGTTTCGAACAGAGGATTTTTCAGGACTTTTATTTTAAGGCAAAAAGCTTCTATTTCAGAATAACATCCATAAAGCTCCGAAAGCTGTGCAGGAGACACTCGTTCAGCAAGATACCGCATGAAGTCATCTTCAACGGCTTTTTTGTTGTATATCATTGCCTTTGCCTCCTTCAGTAATTTTTGGTACTCATCGTAGGAATTATGATATAAACCTGCAATATCCGCAAAAAGTTTGGTGGCCGGTTTGAAAACTGTGTAACCGAGATACGCCGACTCCATACTTTTCATTTGCAATGAGATGCCATTTGTATTGCGATACACTTCATTAACTTCCATTCCCCGATGAAATGCCATTATCCTTAAGTCACGAGATACTGACTTGATCGCGTCCGAGCGTGTGAGTTCGCCTTTCATAGAGGCAAGAAGCCCTTCTAATAGCATGGCCGCTTCATATTTATCCCAAGGCGGCTGCCTCTCTACCATACATAACTACTCCCTTGAAGATGTTCGGATTTCTTAATCGCGTTGCTCTATTTTGGCTCTTTTACATATTCCATAATATCGCCAAAATCACAATCGAGGGTCTCACATATACGACCTAAAATAGCGAGATTTACCGGTTCATCTCGCCTTAGCTTCGTCATCGTATTCGGCGCAATATCTGTGGCTTTTCTCAAATCCGCTTTGCTCATTTTCTTATCCACAAGTAGTTTCCACATACGGTTATAAGATAGAGCCATATATTCTCTCCTTCATTCAAGTATCTTACGGTACTTCGCAAGGTGTTTTCTAAAAATACATATACCCCTACATTTTAATTTTACCACAAAAATCACGCTTTTTCAAGAGGACTTCGCAATTATATACGAATTTCGAGCGGCTTTTTAGGCGATATTTGAGATGCATTGTAAAATTCTTGAGCAATATGAAGCCGTCCTTCCCGCAGCAAATACGGATGTATCAGCAATTAGTCCGATGCTCCATTTCCTATGAACATAGCATATCCATAAGCGGCTGATAGGAGCATGATCATATCTATCACACGAGGTAGAATACACTTGACGCAAGCAACTTTTGTGCGATCTTGTTTCAAATTGTGAGCGTGCTTGACTGTCAAGCTGTTTTCCCTCGGCCTTACAAGGGGTTTGGGTACTCCCAACAAGAACATTCGCCGCTGTGTACGGACAGCGGCTGTGCTTGCTGCACTCTAAAATCTCATATCCGCAGAACGCGATGCTTCCGCTTTTTCCAAGGCCGGGAGCATTTTTATTTTCACTTTTTTCAAGCAGACCCCTGTTTTTCTCGGAGAAAATGTCCGTTGTAAATTGAAAAGTATTTTTGGAGATACCCCCCAATCCATAAAATATTGTCCGTTGTAAATTGAGAGGCACTTACGGTTTGGAAATTTTATTCCTGCCGTACCCGCTAATCGGCGAAAAGAATGTCCGTTGTAAAGTGGGAGAGAAATTTTTCTGAGCAGGTACCAAGTTTTTGCTCAAAATTGTCCGTTGTAAAGTGAAGGAAGGTTTCATGTTCAGAAAAATTCTTTGCACAGTACCAAGTTTTCCGCTTGAAATGTCCGTTGTAGTTTGAAGGAGGCGAATATCCAATGGCTGAACGCACAAGACCGATCCGCATCGAGTTCTGCGTCACCGAGCAGGAGCGGGAGCTTATCCAAAACAAAATGGCGCAGCTTGGGACTAAGAACATGGGCGCATATCTCAGAAAAATGGCAATCGACGGCTACATCATCAAAGTGGATTACACCCAGCAGAAAAAGCTGGCCGCAGCCGTCAGCCGGGCTGCCAGCAATATCAACCAGATTTGCCGCCGCATCAACAGCACCGGGCATTTCTATGCTGAGGATGTTGCGGAACTGAAAGAACAGCAGGTCGAGATTTGGTCGCTGCTCAAAGAGACCCAGCGAAAGGAATTATAACCACAGGAGGCCGCTATGCCGCGTATGAGTAAAAAACGAAAAGAAGAATGGGCGTTCTTCCTGAATGACCGGGGACGCATCGCCTATAACGCCTTGTGCCGCAAGTGCGTCTACAACTGCAAACAAAGTTTCCGTGCTGCGGTGATCGTCTGCCCGCATTACCATTCCAAACGATCCCGCCGCCCGCCTTAATTGCCCTGTGCCGGAGAAAGGAAGTGATGTACCATCTACTACAAAACCGATACCCCGCTGCCGCCTTTCGTGCCGTTGCCCCGGTTTATCCTTTGGGGCGAATACTCGATCAATGCCAAACTGCTCTATGCCCTGCTGCTGGGGCGCACACAGCTCTCCCAGAAATCCGGCTGGGTGTCGGAGGATGGGGATGTCTATGTGATCTATACAATCCGGCAGATGGCGAATGACCTGAACCGGAGCGAGCGAACGGTCAAGGCTGCATTGGCCGAGTTGGAGAATGCGGGACTAATTATCCGCGTCCGGCAGGGCTGGAACCGGGCAAACCGTATTTTCCTGCAACTGCCCGATGAGGTGCAGCTTTCTTCCCGTCCAGAGGGCAAGTTCTGCCCAATGGATGGGCTGGAATCTTCCCCTTGTATGGGGCAAAATTTGCCCATAAGTAAGAAAGAGAAGAAAAAAACAGATTCCAGTCAGAATAACAGGAGGGAGAACGCCCGCCGCTGTTTTGGGCAGTATCAAAATGTTTTTCTTTTGGACAGGGAATTGGCTGAACTGCAATCGACATATCCCGACCAGTATGAGGACTACATCAACCGGCTATCGGCCTATATGGCATCCAGCGGAAAGCACTATGCCAACCATTACGCTACAATCCGCAAGTGGCTGGACGAGGATAGCAAACCGAATCCCAGTAAGAATTACGACTACACAGAGACCTATGAGGAAGGAGAATGTCTGTGAATGTGAACCCGATTATGGCTGCAATCGTTGAGGCAGCAGAGACCCTAAACACCGCCCCGGATGATTACATCAACCCGGATGACGGGCTGAAATACTGCGGCAAGTGCCACACGCCCAAAGAAGCCTATTTTCCCGAACAGTACCGCAAAAATGGATTGGACAAGCACCCGATTGCCTGCAAATGCGCCGCTGAGGAACGGGCGCGGCGCGAAGCGGAGCAGCGGGAGCTGGAACGCCTGAACCGGATTGCTATACTCCGTTCCGAAGCGTTTCGGGATATTCCCGCCGCCGGATGGCGGTTTGAAAATGCCGATGTGATGACCCCACAGCTTGTTAAAGCAAGAAGATATTCTGAAAACTGGGATGCTTTCCGCCAAGATGGAACCGGGCTACTTCTGTTCGGCAATGTGGGCACCGGAAAATCCTATGCGGCGGGCTGCATTGCCAACGCCCTGATTGAAAGAATGGTTTCCGTCCTGTTTGTCGGGCTGTCCGATGTGGTGAACCGAATGCAGGGCAACTTCGGCGCAGATCGGGATGCCTACCTGAAAACGCTGATGCGCCCGGAGCTGCTGATTTTGGATGACTTGGGTGCGGAACGGAACACCAGCTTCGGCAAGGAGCGCGTGTTTGATGTGATCAACAAGCGGTTGCCGACCGGTAAACCGATGATCATCACCACCAACATCCCACTCTCTGTGATGCAGAAAGCTGCCGATCTGGATGAGCACCGCATCTATGACAGGGTTTTGGAGGCCTGCGTTCCCATCCAGTTTAACGGTGAGAATTTCCGAAAGGGCAATGCGGCAGAAAATGTTAGGCGGGCGGCGAAAATTCTGAATCAGGGTACCTGAATACATGAGAGAGGAGTCGTTTGTTGGCCAGAAAGAAGAAATTGATAAACAACACCTCAATTCCACAACGGGAAATTGAGATCATAGCGCGGTGCATTTTCCCCGATATTCTTGCCTTCTATGAGAGTGAGGAAGGACAGCGGGAATTTACCGAATGGAAAGCGCAGCAGGTAGAAAAACCAGAAAAAAATTGCAGCGCAAGCCGCTGACTAAACATAGAAACAGGCAAGGCAATCCGCCGATTTGGGATTGCCTTGCCTGTTTTTACTTGTCTGCCTTTTTCTTTCGCGATCCTCGCGGTTTGGATTCAGGGCGCTTTATCACGCCGTTCGGGAAATAGGTGTTTTCGTATCTCTCGAAATAAACAAATAATCCGAACCCGTCCCCCACAGGGAAGAACTGGTTCGGATTATATGGGTTTGGTGCGCGAGGCGGGACTTGAACCCGCACGTGCGTAATGCACACTAGAACCTGAATCTAGCGAGTCTGCCAATTCCACCACTCGCGCGTTTTTCATTTTCGCAGTCATTCCTGACCGCTTCCCTATACTATCACGGGAGGTTCGATTTGTCAACACTATTTTTTTATTTTTCCTGCTTTTTTGCGCTCGCCCTTCCCCGCGCCGGAACTGGGAAGCACGGCCGCCGGCGCCGGCTCCTCTATTTCCCATCCGGGGATCCGCCAAAACGGAAAAACGCCCCGGCTTGCATCAAAAAGGACAGCCCCGAACCGCAAACCAATTCGAGGCTGTCCGCCGGTCATTCCACCAGACCGTATTTGACCTGTATCCGTTCCAGCTTTTCCAGCATCGGCTCTCCTGCCAACCACAGGAAAAAAACCGTCGCCGCCGCGTGCACACAGTCCATGGGAAAGCCGGAAATATAATAGGGCAACAGCAGCTCCCAGCTTACGGTGTCGCTCCACATCAACAGGGACGTCGCATTCATGATGCCGCCGTAAATGATGATAACGGCCAACGCGCCGAAGACACATAGGCTCCCACGGCTGCGGCGAAGGAGTCCCTTTTGAAATAGTACCCCTGCCAAAAAACCGGCGATTCCCATGCTAAACATCTGCCAGGGCGTCCATGGCCCCTGAGAGAAAAGCATGTTGGACAACAGCATGGTCACAGCCCCCACCAGAAAGCCCGTCTCCCCGCCGAAGGCCACACCGGCCAGGATTGTCAACGCCATAACCGGTTTAAACTGAGGCAGCATAAAAAAGGCCGCCCGGCTTGCCACACCCATGGCGCACAACACCGCCACCACAGTCAACTCCCTGGCCTGGGGTTTGCGGCCTTCAAAGATCAGGAAGAAGGGCAGCATGCACTCCAGCATCACCAGAAGCGCCGTCACATAGTATTTCCGGTTTCCCAGATAGTGAACGCCTGCGTATAGCGTCACCGGGATCAGCAGCAGAATCATGACTGCCGCCGCCACCGTTCGTTTCGCCAGCTTTCGTTTCCCCTTTGGCGTTCTGACCGGAAGCTGCGGTTTGGAACGGCGGCCAATTGCCGCTGCAAACACAAACAGCGCCCCAATCAACCCCGCGTACAGGGCCAGCTGATCTCTTCCCTGACTGGTTACGCCGCCCCCCTGGAGCAGCGCCGTCATGTCCGTAAAATACGCAATCCGAACAAACAGCGCCAAGGACGCCAGTGCCGCAATCCCCGCTATCAGCCTACGCCACCGGGGCAGCCGACGCTTTTCCGGCCTCTCCTCCACCGGTTCCGCAGCCGCCAGACGCTCCACCTCCGGCTCCGGGGAAAGGGTTCCGCCGCAGAGAGCAATCAAGTCTTCCGCCGTGACCGCCTCCGGCTCCAGATTCCGGGCCATCCGATTGGCCGAGGTGGTGTAAAAACGATTGCCGGAGAAAAATTTTCTGGGCGAAGCCTGGGTGACGACATTGCCGTCAAAAAACAAGGCGCACCGGTGGGCATAGCGGGCACAGAATTCCACATCATGGCTGACCATGACTATGGCCACGCCTTGACCCAGCAGGTCTCCCAGAATCCCCGCAAAGCACCGCTTAAATTCCGCGTCCAACCCCTTTGTGGGCTCGTCCAACAGCAAAATTTCCGGCTGCAGCAGCAACACCTTCGCCAGAGCAGCCCGCTGCTGTTCTCCACCGGACAGATCATAGGGGTGCCGGTTCCAAAGCTCCTCCAACCGGCACAGGCAAATCACCCGGCGTATGCGCGCCTGCCGCTCCTCCGGCGAAACCTTGGTCCCCTGAAAGACCTCCTGCAGGTCCTCCCCGACGGTTTTCTTGACAAACAGGGCCTGTGGATTTTGGGGCAAGGCCGCCAGCGCGCCGTTTCGTGTTACGGAACCCCGATACGGCTTCTTCAGGCCCGACAGGAGCCGCAAGGTCGTGGTTTTCCCTGTACCATTGCCCCCCAAAATGGCCAAAAATTCCCCCCGCCGGACGGTCAGCTGCAAGCCCTTCACCACATCGGGACTGTCCTTTTCATACCGAAACCATGCGTCGTGCACCTCCAACGCCATCTGTTCCCCACAGGCAGGGGGCGGCTGCGGCGGAAGCGGTCGAAGCGGATTGTTCTCTGCAAATGCTGTGAGAAAATCCCGACCCTCCCGGACCGTAACCGGGCAGGGCTCCCCGGTTTTCACCGCCGCCCAAACCCGCATGGGCGTGGGCATCGCCAGAAACATCCCGTGGCCGGAGCGCTTCAACTGCCGCCCCACCTCCGCCGGAGTACCCGTGCACAACCGGCGTCCCCGGTCCATCACCATCACTGCGGATGCCAGAGGGAACGCCTCTTCCAGCCGGTGCTCGGTGAGCAAAACGGTCGTCCCCAGTTCTCGGTTGATCTTTCCCAAGGTGGCCAAAAAGTCGGAAGCCGCTATGGGATCCAATTGGCTGGTGGGCTCATCCAGAATCAGCGCCTTCGGCTGCATGACCATAACAGACGCCAAATTCAGCAGCTGCTTCTGTCCGCCGGAAAGCTGGGCCACATCCCGGTAGAACCAGTCCTCCATCCCAAAAAACGAGGCCATCTCCGCCACTCGCCGCCGGATGATTGCCTGGTCAAAGCCCAGGCTCTCCAGCCCGAAAGCCAATTCATGCCACACCTGATCTGTGACCACCTGGTCCTCCGGGGACTGGAGAACAAACCCAATCTCCCCGGCCTGCTTTCTCTGCTCTACCTGCTCCAGCGGCACGCCCTCAAAAAAAATCTCCCCGGTGCGCCGTCCATGGGGCGCCAGCACCGTTTTCAGCTGCCGCAGCAGGGTGGATTTTCCGCACCCGGAGGGGCCGCAAAACACCCAGAAATCCCCTTGCCGAATGGTCAGACTCAACTCATCCACAGCCCGCTCCGTCTGATCCGGATAGGAAAAGCTCAAATTTTCTATGCGAAACAGCTCATCCAATGTTTCTGCTCCCTCCTCTACCGCTTCTCAGGCGGCAAAAGCAATCCCCCTACCAGCATCTGGTACGCCGGCGCCATCCCGCCGCTTCCCCACAAAAGCTCTTTCTGGAAATAGCGCTTTGTAGCAAAAGACACATCTCCACCTAGGGCCTCTATGGAATAGCGCATCTGCTCCGGATGGCGGCAGGGCGCCCCCTGCTCACGGGTACAACCGGCGCCGCACACCTGACAGGTCCCGGCGGACAGCGCCCACGCGCCGGGAATTTCAGCCTCCTTCTGAAGCAGTTCCGTCAAAAGCTTTTCCTTTTCCCCGGAAAGCAGAAGGTTCGCCTCTTCCTGGGTGGTCCCTGGAGACAAATACAAAATTCTGCCCCACAGCCACAGCAGATCAAAGCGCAGCCACACCTGTTCGGGGTCCACAGACAAAGGCGGGCAAGACCATCGCTTGCCATAATTGGGGCATTCCCGACAGTACGAGAGAAATTTGGGCACATTAACCCCATCTCTGAAAAAATCCGACACGGGAACCTGAATTTTCTTTTCTTCTATCTGCATGATTGCCATCCAAGCATCCTCCTTACACCGCCTGTTTCCGCCAACGGAATGCGGAACTACCATGGATGAGAACCGGGGTCAGAGACAGCGCCAGATAAGCCAGGAAAAAGCTGACGGGAAACGGCGTCAACGGAACGCCTTGCAGCACGGGAAAATACACAAATTTCATCCCGCCCGCCCAAGCGCCCAGCAGGACATAATACCCGCAAAACCCCAGCCATAGCAAAGCCGCTTTGTCCCGGCTGTCCATCCGGTATACGGAAAAGGCCGTGCGGCCCGGCAGGCCGTATCCCCGGCTTTTCATACTGTCAGCCGTATCCATGGCGTTTTCCAACGCCCAGGTAACCAGAATCGATAACACGGCCACAGCGTTGCGGACCTTTTGCCATCCCTTTCCCTGGGATATATCCCGCCCTATGGATTTCTGCGCCTCCGTGACGGCAGCCAGCTGCACCTGAAACCTGGGGACAAACCGCAATGCCATACTGAGGACCAGAGACAACGCAGGAATCCTCCGGCCAAACAGATAAATGAATTTATCCGAAGTCATCACCGCATTGTAGCATTGAAACCACAGCAATACGGACACCAGCATCGTACCGGCGGCAAAGCCGTACGCAACACTCTCCCATGTCAGGGGATTGTCTGAAAACAGGTAACATAAAACGGTGTCCCCCGTGTGGTTAAACAGCGGATTGAGCCCCACAGCCAACACAAACACAGGCAAGATACACCGAAGACTACGCCATACCGCCCGCTTCCCTCGCAAAATCACAGCATACCACACTGCGCCCGTCAGGGAAACCGCCAAACAAAGCGGATGCAGTAAAAACATAGAAAACAACAGCACCAGAGCAAAATATAAAAAATTCACCACTGGGTGGTAAGCAGAAAAAGCATCTTTGCTTTGCATGAACACTTTCACCTATCTTTTGGGAAGACCCTTTCCAATTTCCTTTCCGCAGCCGCTTCCTCACATATCCAGCCGCCAGGATGCACCGGCAGAATCAACCGGTGGTAAACAGGCCTTTCGGAATATGGCAAAAATGCAGCAAAAGCTTTCAGAATGCGGGCTGAGAGCGGAGACAAACTACAACAGCAGGGATTTTCTCCGCACGAAAAACCGTGGCAGCCACAGAGCTGCCACGGCCGGTTTTCCGCGTACAAAAGGCCGTGCTACCACGGCAACGCCGGATGTCGGTCTTCTGACTTGTGCCTCAGGCAAAGCGCCGTCCTGCCTTCTCAGGTTTCCCCAATGACCGGCTCTCGCCAACGGACGGGCTTCTCAGCACTTACAGCGCCGGATCGCGCGGGGCCTTTCACCCCATTCCCTTTTACCCCCGAAGTCACCAAAGCGTCCCCGGGGCCACATCCCTTTGATTCGCATTTATTATACCATTTGCTCTAAAAAAAGCAAGTCTGAATCTATGCTGCCAAATGCCCTCCCCTTAAAGGGCGCCGGTATTCCTGTTTCTCGGCGATTCTGATGCAGTATGTTCTACAGAATCAGCATGCCCAAATTACAGAGGCTTGTAACGCACCGGAGGGATAAATTTCTAAATTTTTTCCGATTTCCCGGAGACTGGTAAAATCCACACATATTGGATTTTCTTGTGAAAGACATCTGCTAAAGAGGGACAATTTTGTACCGCCGCACCCGGAACAGGACGGTAAAAGGGTATACTGTGTATGAAGAGCCTGCCGCACGCCGCCGGGCAAACCGTACTGCGCCGTTTCCGGTCTGGATGAATTGGACGAGTCTCTCCACTCTGCCTGGCGGAACCCATATGGAAGGAGGAATATTCTCATGTCTCTTGCTGCATGGCGGGGCATTCTCATCCCGTTTCTCGGCACATCTCTGGGCGCTTCCAGTGTATTTTTCCTGGGTAAGTCCCCACATCCTTTGATCCAGCGAGGTCTGACCGGCTTCGCCGCCGGCGTGATGGTCGCAGCGTCTGTTTGGAGTCTGCTCATTCCCGCCATGGAGCAGGCCGCCCGCATGGGGCCTTGGGCCGTCTTCCCGGCCGCCGGGGGATTTTGGCTCGGTATTCTCTTTTTGCTTCTGCTGGATCGAATCATCCCCCATCTGCATATGAACAGCAGACAGGCGGAAGGTCCCAAAACGGTTCTGGGCAAAACGGCCATGCTGGTCCTGGCGGTTACCCTGCACAACCTGCCGGAAGGGATGGCCGTAGGTGTGGTATACGCCGGTCTCCAAGCCGGCAGTCCCGAGCTCTCCTCCGCAAGCGCCCTGGCTCTCTCGCTGGGTATCGCCATTCAAAATTTCCCCGAGGGAGCCATCATCTCCATGCCCATGCGGGCATCCGGCGCAGGAAAATTTCGTTCGTTTATCTACGGCGTACTATCCGGGGTCGTAGAACCGGCCGGTGCGTTGCTCACCATACTGGCTGCGCCCTGGGTCGTCCCGGTTCTGCCCTACCTGTTGAGTTTGGCCGCCGGGGCCATGATCTATGTCGTGGTAGAAGAGCTGATCCCGGAAACCTCCCAAGGCCGCCATTCCAATCTGGGCGCCGTTTTTTTCGCCGCGGGTTTTACCCTCATGATGATCCTGGACGTGACGCTTGGATAGCCTCGTCGTGGGGGGAAAATCTGCCTCCCGGCCTTCGCCGGAGCCGGGATAGCCGGCGTTTTTTCTCACCAAAGCCGGCCCATACCGAAACCAGACACGCCACAAGAGCGCCGAGAAACGCCCCCAAAACGCCGTTTTGCCAGGCGGAGGGGGCATCCGGTCGCTCCGGCAAGCCGGCCCGGTCGATAATTTCCATTCCGCCTGTATGTACAATCCGGAGAATTTCCGCCGGCGCCGTATCTAAAATGGCGTTGACCATTTCCATTGCCGTCTGGGGATCTTCATGGGTGACGGAAATGGAAAGCGCCTCCGTCTCCTCCAGACATACGGCGGACAGCATACGCCGCAAGTCCTCCGGTGTATAGCCCGGCCCCATCCGGCTTGTCGCCTGCTCCAATACCCGATCGCTTTTCAAAAGCACCAGGCATGTGCGGACCAGCTTCTGGGACGCGGACAGGGCAGCGGAAGCCGTCGCCGGATCGGCAGTTTCTCCGCCGGGAAAATAGACATAAAATGAGCCGGTAGCCGTATACTGGGGCGGCCAACAGATCCGGCCGAGGAAAACGGCCAGGATTCCGGCCAGTACGGCAGACAACAAAATCCAGAGCAGCCGCCGTTTGATGGACTGCAGCAGTTCCCGGGGCGTCAAAACCGTCTCTTCCATACAATTAACTCCTTTTCCACTCCGCCAGAGCCATGCGCAAGGTCCGGAATTTCATTCCCTCCCAGATCAGCCGACTGTTTTCCCGCAGGGCGGGAATGCAGCAGCCCGCGCCCACATTGGTCACAGCCTGGGTCAAAAGGGCAGCCAAAGCCGCTCCCCAAATCCCCCATCTGGTGGTCAACACCCCATGGAAAATCAAATTGGACGCTACCCCGATGCCCGCCACATATTTTTCATACCGGTAGTCGTTGTGCGCTGCCAGAAAGATACTCCTGGCCGTCCCCAAATAAGAGAAAGCCGGGCACCAGGCGCAGATACACAGAGCGGGCCAGGCCGGTAAATAAGCTTCGCCGTACAAAAACAACAGCAAAGGCCGGGACAGAAGGCAAATGCCCGCTGCAGCCAGGCAGGAGCCGTACCAGATAAGGCTGTACAGCCGGGCAAGTCCCTGCCGGAAGTCATCCGGACTCCGGTCCCGGCGGCTTAGAATCGCAGGCCGGGCCGCCTCCACCAAAGCCGCCGGAACTAAAGTCCACATCGTGCTGACCGAAGCGGCCACTGCATACAGTCCCACCGCCTCCTGTCCCAGCATCTTCTGCAGAATCAATCGGTCCACCCGTCCATACAGGGCTACCAGAAAGCCGGAGAAAATATAATGGCGACTTTTTTGAAACAGCGCCCGGCCCCGTTCCCCGTCCCATCGCAACAGGCGCCGGTGGGGGCCGCGCCGGTAAGCCAGCAGCAACCCGGCACCCAATGCCTCCAGGCTATGGGCCAAAGCAAACCAACCGGCTCCCATTCCTGCCCGAAGCAGGCCCACCTGGCACAGTCCGGCCCCTGCCGCAGCCACACAGGCTGCTACAGCGGGAACCGCCGTCCGGAGCTCCGCTCGGAACCAGTCTCCCAACGGTTCCAGGGCCGCCGGAATCAGGCTGATGCTGTAAAGCAAAACAACTGCAGCGTTTCCCTGAGCCGGACTGTCCAGCCAGGTCCCCAGCGCACACAGCCCCACTGCACCCAAAGAGGCTACCAGGCGCATGACCACGGCAGAGCCCACCACAGCTCCCCCATTTCGGGGGCACCGCACCAGCTCCGGAACCAGCACATCGCGTAGTCCCAATGTACACAGCGGCATCAGCATTCCCGACAAAGCCACAGCATACTGAATCTGCCCATAGCCTTCCGGGCCCAAAATCCGGGCTGCCGCCACCCCCACCGCCAGGTGGATCAGCGACGTACAGGCTCTGCTGCCCATGGTCCAGGCTGTTTGGGATGTCAAACCGCCCCCTGCCCTGTTCATGAAAACCACCCATCCGGAAGGATCGGCGCCGGACTACAGGGGCCGTCGGCGTAGACAGCGGGGCAGACATCTCCCTCCAGAATTCGCCGGCACAGCGTCAAAAGCCGCTCCGCAGCCGTATTGGGATTCCACAGACTGCAGATGGTTTCATATGCCGCCATGCCAACCTTTTGCTGCTGTTCCGGATGGTCCAGCAAAAATTTCACATGGCGAAAAAGTCCCTCCAGGTCCCCGCTCCGGTAGAGATAGCCGTTTTCCCCGTGGCGCAGAAGGTAGGGCGCAGCACCGGCTGCATGACTGGCCACCACGGCACACCCGCTGTTCATCGCCTCGTTGAGCACGGCGCCCCATCCCTCCTGAAAGTCTGAGGTTAAGAGGAACAGATTGGCCTGTTCCATTCTGCGCCGCACGGCCTCCGGCGGCATGGGAGGTAAAATTTGAATCCGGTTCTGCAATCCCATTTGGGCCGTCCGCCGCTCCATCTCCTGCCGCTCCGGACCGGTCCCCACGAAGGTCATGCGAAAGTGACAGCCGGCCTCCTGGAGCCGGCCCGCCAGGGCTATTGCATCCAGCGGATGCTTCCAGGACAGAAATCGCCCCGCCCACAAAAGATCTCCTCCGTCCGGCGGCTTCCCTGCCGGCAGCTCCCCCGGTCCGGCGCACTTCAGCGGGGGAAAGTAGCCGAAGCGGTACGCCTTGTCCCGATAGCATCCGGCCCAGGCAGCGTCTGCCGCCACGTAGGCGCCGGCACAGAGCAGGTACAAAGGAGCGCGCTGGAACCTGCCGTGGTGCAGCCAAGCCCGGACCCGGGCCGCCGGCGGCAGGCCGGTCTTATACCACCGCTCCGCATACCGGAAGGTGAGGCGGCCCCGACGCAGACGAGGGCCAATCCACCGGTCCGGCGCACTGCCCAAGACCACAACATCACTTTCCAGAGCCAGCTGACGGCATAGGGCCGCCTTCTCCTCGTAAGACCGGAGAAGATACGGCCGGTCCGGCTCCCGCCGCCACCCCAGAGCAATCCGCTCCGGACGCAACGGCGCCGTCTCAATCCAGTGAAATCCGCCTCCCAGCCGGTCGTATAGCGCCTCCGCCAGAAAACGGGTATGATGCGTAAGGTAATTGGTGATCAACGTCAGAGTCAAAGCCCGGCACCTCCCGTCCGTCCCGCAGTCCCCAGCCCCGAACTGCACCCAAAAAAAGCAAAGTACATAAAAACCAATACACATTGGCGTCCATTACCGGTTCCACCATGGCATTGAGAAACAACGCAGGCAGCAGATACGCCGTAACAACCCGACCGGTCGCCTGGCAGGCGGAGCTCATGTTCCGGCGTAACGCCAGGGCGTGCCGGATCTCCAAAACTGTAAAAACCAAAAATAGAACAAAGGGGAGCAGGCCTCCTTGGCGGTAGAGGTCCAGCCACAGGTTGTGAAACCAGGAAACCGGCAGTCCGGCAGTGAGCTCCTCTCCCCCCAGAGGAAAACGCAGCCACCGGCCATTCTGAAAAAAAGACAGCCAAATTTTGACCCGTGAGATTCCCGCCTCGGGATTTCGGATCCTCTCCAGCAGGGGCAAAGAGACGAACCAGTCGCCGAAGCCCCAGACATCCCAGACCAGCAATGCGGTCACAGGCAATGCGCACAGGAAAACTCCGGCGCACCGCCGAAGCTTCCTCTCCGGTGCAACGTCCGGACGGAAGAGCCAAGCCAGCGCCCGGCCCGCCAAAAGCAGGAGGCAGATGGCAGGCAGCGTCCGGTTGGCAAAATACACGCTCTCGGCCAGGCAAGCGCCCAAACAGCACACGGCGACCCCCTTGCGCCGCCTGGAGCCGGGCGCAGCCAAAGCGCCCAGCGCCAACGCCGACACTGCCGTCAAAAGCATGCCGGTACATGTCACCGAAACCGGATCCCCCCGCCAAACATCCACAGCCAGCCGGACCGGCGCACCGCCTGCCTGGTGCGGCAGGCAGGCAAGCCAATTCAACAGCCCGTGCAGGCCCATACCCAGGGCCGGCGCTGCCAGAACACGCCCCAGTGCCTGTCGGCTACCGGCGTACAGAACATAGCTCTTTCCCATGCGGTAAGCCGACCACGGACCCAATAAGTAAACCACGCACCCCCGCAGCGTCAGGCCGTGATGATATACATCCATGCCAAAATAGGACAGGGAGAAAAACAGCAGCAGGATCTCCGACCGAGAAAAAGGCGGTCCCATGCCCCAGAGTGCTGCCGCGCAAACCAGAAGCAGCAAAAATACCGCCCCGGCCTGGTTCCACACGCTCAAACCAAACAGGAAGAACAGCAGCAGCATGGGCCGCTCCCAGAGCCTCCTCTTGGATTCACCCGGCATGGTCTTTTCCGTTCCCCAGCACATCCTGATACAGGGCAAGGTACTGCCTTGCCATGCGACGGCTGTCCCAGAGGGTGCGGGCGCGCGCCACAGCGGCGCCGCCGGGCGGTGGGAGCTCCAGCAGCGCACGACTCATAGCGGAAATGTCTCCCAGCGGAACAACAGCGCCCATCCCTGGAAGGATCGTCTCCGGCACTCCGCCCACGGAAAAGCCGATCACCGGCGTTCCGCAGGCCGCCGCCTCCAGACACACGGTGGGAAACGTTTCCTGCCTGCTGCACACGGCCAGAACATCCGCAGCAGCATAAAGCTCCGCCAGCTGCTCTCGGTTGGAAATATGGCCCAGGATCGTCAAGTTGCGAAGCGGACTTCTCCCCTCGCCTCCAGCCGCCAGAAAGCGCACAGGCGCATCCCGGCACAGCCGGGCCAGTTGCACGAACAAATCAAATCCCTTTGCCCGGGAAAACCTGGGAGCGGCAAACAAAACCACCCTCTCTTCTGATCCGACAGACAGTCTTCTTCGCAACCGGGCTGCGGCATCGGGCTGGGGGGAAAACAGCGAAACGTCTACACCATTGGCGATGACCGTGACCGGGAATCCGGAGAGGGCAGAGGAAGCGGCAGCCCGCCCGGCAATCCAGTGGGAGCAGCCCACGACAGCCAGCCGGTCCCAATTCCGGTAAATGCTGCAAAGCCGCCTCCACCCTTCCTCCGCCCGGTTCTTCCAAATTCCCGCCGTCTCCGGACTGTTCACGGGGCAGTTTCCACATCCCTGCCGCCATCCGGCGCAGTCTCCAGCATGACTGCAGCCGCCGGTATAGGGAAATTCGGCGTGCAGGGTGAGAACCGTAGGCACATTTTGCCTTTTCAAAAATTCCAGCAGGCCGTACAGGCTGCAGAAATGCCCGTTGATGCATTGCAAATGCACCACATCCGGCGCGATCCGGTCGATATATTCCGTCAGCACCCGGGTAGACCGGTTACAGCCGCCGTAAGCCAGCCCGGTCAGCCTGGCTCCCAGGCCGTGGATTTTGGCATACCAGGCCGGGCAAACCTGCGTCACAAACGGTTCCCGGCTTTTCGGGCCACGGCCATAGAGCACAGCCGACCTGTGGCCCCGGGCCAAAAAGAACCGGTGCAAATCCCTCGTGATGCCGCCTGTGCTCCCCCCGCCGTAGACGCAGTTGATTTGAAGAATGTTCATCCTTCCCCCTCCTTCGGCCCGGTGTCCAGAAAAAGGCAGCTGTGGTGGCTCACCTGCCGGGATGCCGGCGGATCTTTCCAATAGTCTCCGTATTTGCGCCGGAGGTAGGCGTCATAGTCCGCAGGCAGTCGCACCGGAAGCTGCTCAAACTGTGCCAAAGCTCCCGGGCCAAATTCCTCCCGGGGCGCATAGTCCCGCGCGCCCTGCCAATTGCCGTGGTTGGCCAGCAGGGCGCTGTCCGCAGGAGAATACTGGGTAATGAGCCGCTCATACGCCGCAGCAATGGAAGATGAACGTCTATGACTGCCCAACAAGCGGTAAAAGCACCGGGATACCGTGGGTGGGCCGGAAAACGCCGCCGCCAGAGCCCGGCGAAAGTGCCGTTTCCTCCGCTCCAGCCGACGCTGCCGGGCAGGCTCCGCCGGATAACCGTCCAAGGGAAACAGATCGATAAAAATGCCGTGATGCATGGCCAGCTTTCGGGCCGCTTTTTCTATGTACGCCGTGCCGGAGTACCGCAGCTTACTGTAGATCGCAGGAAAGGCCGGATCCGTTTTATAATTCTGCAGAAAAATGTGGGCGGGCAGCAAATCCGGCGCTTGCGCCAAAAACACCTCATATTCGGGCCGCAGCATAGCCAGATCCATATCGTCGTCCCAGGGAATGAAGCCCCGGTATTTCACTGCGCCCAGCGCGCTGCCGCAAATCAGATAATAAGACAGTCCCAGCTGCCGGCAAACCTGCAGAAACGCCTGAAACAGCTCCAGTTCTTTTCTTTGCAACGCATTCATTCTTTGTCTCCTTTCCAGGCGGCAACCGCCCGGGCGAGAACGGCGCGCATTTGCTTAGAAACCTGTATCGGATCATGATGCTCTGCAGCCAATTCTCTGGCGTTGGCCCGAACCTCCGCCCGGCGCGCTTCCTGCGTACAGGCATCAACCAGCCCTTGGGACAGCTCCCGCTCGGAAGAGACGATAACAGCAGCGCGATGGTCTCGGAGATAGGCGATGGATGCCGCTTCTTCCGGCCCGTAGGCTAGAATACAGGGTGCAAACGCCAAATAGTCCGCCAGTTTGGTCGAGAGGGAAAAGCGAATACGCCGGACCTCACGCGGCGCAAAGGACTCCGTATGAATCACCACCAAGCTTTGAGATACCAACCGGGCAACCCGGCTGCCGGAAATCCCCCCGCAAAAGCGAATTCCAGGGCATGCCAGCATCTTCTTGCGAATGTGCGGACAGTCCTCCTGGGAATAGACCTCCAGATACGGCGGCAGACCCGGCAGCCGCAGCGCCGCCAGCGCCCTTCCGATGGAGATCAGCTGCCGCCAGCGCCCCAGGCCCAGATTACCGAAGTACCTCACACCGCCGGGGCGCCCGGAAAAGGGACGGACTGCGGCATAGGACGTATACACCGGAAAACAGGGAACCTGAAAAACAGGCGCATACGCCTCCGCCATGGCGGAACTGGCTACCAAGAGACCGGCTCCGCCCCGTATGATGCGGCGGGCCCAACCCATGCGCAGGCGGTAATGCAGCGTACCGAAAAGAGAAAAACGGGGCTTGGAATAAAAGTCGTCATAACTGACCGTCACAACCGGCAGACGATACCGGACGGCCAGGCGGCAGACAATTCTGTGGGAAAACACCGCGTCCCCGGCGGCAAATAAAATCACATCCGGCCGGGCCTCCGCCAGAAACGCTTGAAGCTGGGGAGAATCCCAAAGGGCCAGAGCCCACAGACCATCCCGAAGCAGGCCCAACAGCGACGTCCGGCAGCGATGGCCCAAGCGATAGATCCAACCGGCCGGAGGAGGCGGCTTCACCCGCCCGGCAGCTCCATCCACCGGCAGCGCCTGTCCTTGGCCGCGCCGACGCCAAAGAGACCGGAGCGCATCCAAATCCGTCACGCGGAAATAGCGGCGGCAAAGGGGGAGGGACGGCTGCTCCGGGCAAAAATAGAGCTGGCTCAGCGCATCCGGATCCCACCCGGAAAGAAGGCCTGCCAGGGAGCGGCCCATATTATTCTCCCGGGAGAAGACGTTGTGGCTGACAACCAGAACCCGCAGGTCCTTCATCCACGCTCCTCCTCTCTGCACCGGGCCGCCAGAAAGAGGTTTCCATACTTTTTCAGACTGCGGCAAAAATAACAGATCATATAATAGGCCGCTTCCATAAACGGCAGGCCCAAAGTCCGGTAAGTCCGCCAGGTACACCCCGCAGCGTGCAGCTTATTGCCGGACTTTGAGCTGGGGCGGCCGACTCGCACCGTGTGCAGGGGAAGATCGATGCCTCCGGCCTCTGCCCCTCGCTGGAGCATGGTCAGCCAAGCCCAAAAATCCTCGTGCAGCGCACCGGTCCCCATGGGAACCTGTTGACACCAGCGCTTACGCAGCATTATGCCGGAGCAAGAGATTACATTCTGCCGCAACAGCTGCCGGTACGTCACGGCGCCGGGAACCGGAAAGGCAGCCGGGATTTTCCGTCCGGCCGCGTCCATAAAATCATATCCGGTATATACCATATCTACGGCATGGGCCCGCACATAGGCGATCTGACGCGCCAGCTTGTCCGGTCGCCACCGGTCGTCGCTGTCCAAAAAGGCAATCCAGTCAAAGCGCGCCAGACGGACGCCCAAATTGCGGGAAGCGGCCACACCTCCATGAACCGGCATGCGGTGGTATCGGACTCGGGCGTCCTGCCCGGCAAAATACCGGGCCAGTTTTTCCGTATGGTCTTGGGAGGCATCGTCTATAATGAGAAGTTCAAAAGCGGAATGACTTTGCTCCAGGACGGACCGGACCGCTGTCTCCAAAAAATCCGCCGCTTGATAGGCAGGAAGCACCACGCTGACCCAAACAGGTTCCAAGATACAGCACCTCACTTCCCGGAGAAAAGACCGGCATAGCTTTGAATGATGGACGCCACCTGATCGGAAATCTTGCCGTTGCGATAGTCTTCTGCCATGGTTCCCCAGTCCTGTCCTTCCCCCATGGCGACGGCGGTTTTCACTGCGGCCAGAACCTGATCGACCTGGACGCCCGCCAGAAGAAACGCGCCGCGCTCCAATGCCTCCGGCCGCTCGGTACTGGTCCGAAGGCAAACGGCGGGAAACGACAGCCCCTGCCCACGGAAAAAGCTGCTCTCTTCCGGTAACGTACCGCTGTCGGACAGGACGCAGTATGCATGCAGCTGCAGCTGGTTATAGTCGTGAAAGCCCAAGGGCGGATGGACCCGGACCAGGGGATGGAGACGGACATCCCGCAGCGCCAGAATTTGCCGCGCCCGGGGGTGACAGGCATATAAGATGGGCTTGCCGTACGTTTCGGCCAGGGCGTTGACCGCCGCCATAAGGGCAAAAAAACGATCCTCCTCGTCGAGGTTCTCCTCCCGATGGGCCGAGAGGAGAAAATAGCCCTTGTCCTCCAATCCCAACCGCTCCATCACCCGGCTGGCTCGGATCCGGGGCAAATTTTTCAGGAGAACCTCCGGCATGGGAGAGCCTACCACAAAAATCCGCTCTGGGGGCAGACCGGAGGCCAAGAGGTTTCGTCTGGCATGCTCGGTATAGCACAGATTGAAATCTGCGGTGACGTCTACAATCCGCCGGTTGACCTCTTCCGGCACCCGGCCGTCAAAGCAGCGGTTTCCCGCCTCCAGATGAAAAATAGGTATCTGCAAACGACGGGCGGAAATGGCTGAGAGGCAGGAGTTGGTATCCCCCAGAATCAGCAGAGCATCCGGTCGGAGCTCCTGCATCAGTGCAAAGGACTGGGCCAGGATGTTCCCCAGGGTCTGCCCCAGATGCGCGCCTGCCACGTGCAGCTGAACATCCGGCGGTCGGAGCTCCAGATCCCGAAAAAAGACTTGATGCAACGCCTCATCCCAATTCTGCCCGGTGTGAACCAAGGTCTGCCGGAAATACCGGTCACAGCATCGGATGATCTCGGACAGCCGGATGATTTCCGGCCGGGTCCCCATCACAGTCATCAGGTGCAGCTGCGTCACGGCTCACACCTCCCGTCCGTAAGTATCGGGGCGGTCTGGGTCAAAGCATTCGCTGGCCCAAATCAGCGTAACCAGATCGTCCTGCCCCTGATTTTTGATGCTGTGCAGGTCCCCCGGGGGAATGTCCACCACCGCAGGCCGGTTGCCGGAAACCTGGAACGACCGGACCTCCCCCTCCGGGCTGCGAAAGCGAAGCTCCCCCTCCCCCTGCAGAACTATGAACTTCTCCACCTTGGTATGATGCCAGTGCAATCCCCGGATCACGCCGGGTTTGGTGATGCTGACGGAAAACTGACCGCACTCCGGCGTGCGGAACAGCTCGGTGAAGCTGCCCCGGTGGTCCCGGTGGGGCATCCGCTCTTGAAGAAGCGCTTCCCGGGGAAGAAAGCTTACATAAGTGGCATACAGCTTTTTGGCAAAGGGCGTGCCCACTGCGGGAAGCCCTCCGGAAGCTCTGCTCTCTGCAAAACCCCACAGCAAATCGGCCAGCTCCTGCAGCGTCGCAGAATATACCGTGGGGATGCGGCAGAACGTTCCGCTTCGGTGCGGCGAACCGGCAAGGGCGTTTAGAAGCTCTTTTACCACATCGTCAATGTACGCCAGCTCCAGCCGAAGGTCCGGGTCCTGTATCACCGCAGGCAAGCCCCGGGCGATGCGGTGGCAAAAGGTGGCCACTACGCTGTTGTACTCCGGCCGGCTCCACTTGCCGAAAATATGGGGCAGCCGGTAAATCCAAACCTCGGCCCCGGTCTGTTCCCTGTGGCGAAACAGCGCCTCCTCGGCTGCCAGCTTACTTTTTCCATAGGGGGAGGCTCGGCCTGCTTGTATGGAAGAGGCAAACACAATGGGGCTGGGATTCCCCGCCCGGCGCAGCCGGGCAAGAAGCGCCTGGGTAAATTCCAGATTTCCGGCCCAAAAATCCTCCGGGCTGCCGGCCCGATTCACACCGGCCAGGTGAAAGACAAAATCTGCCGTCTTGCACCAAGCGGAAAGGTCCCGGAGGTCCGTATTCCGGTGACACAGAAGAAGCTCTAGGCGTCCGCTTTTCTCCCCATCCATGCCGGTCCAGCCCCGGAGGTTTTGCAGCTCCGCCGACAGATTCCGCCCCAGAAATCCCCCGGCGCCGGTGATCAGTATTTTCACGTCCATCCTCCTCCGACTGCCGCGCGGACCGCCGGAACCTGCAGCAGCTTTTCCTGAATCTGTTTGATGGTCAGCTGCCGCGCCATTCGGGAGTGATAGGATGGAGCCGGAGCGCTTTCTCCGGCAGGCGCGACCGTGGGAATCTCATAATACAGGTCCCGGTCATCCCGGGGGATACGAAAATAGGTCCCCAGATCCTCCGCCCGGGCGGACTCCTCTTCCGTCACCAGTGTCTCATTTCGCTTTTCACCATGCCGAATCCCCACAACAGAAACAGGATTTGACTTTCCAAGAAGCTCCAGCAAAGCCCGGGCCAGATGCTCCGTGGTACAGGCCGGCGCTTTTCGAACCCAAATATCTCCCGGTTTTGCCCGGGCCACGGCATGCAGCACCAATTCAATTGCCTCATCCATGGTCATCACAAACCGCGTCATGCCGGGCTCCGTTAACGTCAGGGGCCCTCCGGCCTGGATTTGCCGGAGAAACAGGGGAACCACACTGCCTCTGGTCCCCAACACATTGCCGCACCGGGTGCAGCAGATTTTGGTCTGCAGCGGCAGCAAGGTACCGGCCTTGGCGGCGGCCGTCTTTTCCATCAGGGCTTTGGAGGCGCCCATGGCATTGATGGGATAGGCCGCCTTATCCGTGGAGAGGCAGACCACCGCCTGTGCGCCTGCCGACACAGCGGCCTGCAGCACATGCTCCGTGCCCAGTACATTGGTGCGAACCGCTTCTGTGGGGAAAAATTCGCAGGAGGGAACCTGCTTCAGCGCGGCGGCATGAATGACGTAGTTTACGCCTTCCATGGGAGCGCGAAGGGAATCCGGCTCCCGTACATCGCCCAGAAAGAAGCGAAGCTTTTTGCAGGAGGAAGGAAAACGGTCCCGGTACATGCGGCGCATGTCCTCCTGCTTCTTTTCATCTCGGGAAAAAATCCGAATCTCCCGGATACCGGTTTCCAATAAACGCGCCGTCACGCCGTTGCCAAAGGAACCCGTACCGCCGGTAATCAGCAGGATTTTATCTTCCAAATCCAGCGCCATGCCGTGTCTCCCCTCTTCCATCTTCAATATAAATAACTCAATTATAGTATAGCTATGTTTTCCATGAATGTCAATACACATTTTTTGTGTTTTCCACCAGGTCAAACAGCAAAAGGCTGGAAAAAAGGGCTTGACTGAAAGGGAACTTTAAGGTGTAAAATAAATAAAATTGAGAGCTTACCCGCCGGGCAGCCAAACAGCGCCGCCCTGTAAGCTCTACATACTAAAAAAGGTGGTATTAGGATGGAAAAAGCCACAGTTTTCTTTACGCCGGAAATCACACCGGAGTCATTGCTGCAAATTTACCACGCGCTGCAGCGCCCCCTCACCGGAAAGGTCGCCATCAAAATCTCCACCGGAGAACCCGGCGGTCACAACTTTTTACAGCCCCAGCTCATTGGGGCGTTGGTCCAAGAGCTACACGGAACCATTGTGGAATGCAACACCGCCTACGAGGGACGGAGAAGCACAACAGAAGCCCACTGGAAGGCCATTGCCGAGCACGGCTTTCCTGACATTGCGCCTTGCGACATCATGGACGCCGACGGCGAGATCTCCATCCCCGTCACAGCGGGACGCCATCTGACCGAGAACTTCGTAGGCGCGCATCTGCAGCATTACCACTGCATGCTGCTCCTCTCGCATTTCAAAGGCCACGCCATGGGCGGCTTTGGCGGCGCATTGAAAAACATGTCCATCGGCGTCGCCTCCGCCCATGGGAAGGCGCACATTCACGGCGTGGGCGTACCGGAAAACCTCTGGGCGGCAGACCATGACGCCTTTTTGGAGTGCATGGCGGAAGCGGACAAGGCCGTCATGGACTATATGGGCCGGAAGAACCTATTGTACATCAACGTAGCCAACCGATTGTCTGTGGATTGCGACTGCGACAGCCATCCTCAAGAGCCGGAGATGGCAGATCTCGGCATCTTCGCCTCCACCGATCCGGTGGCGCTGGATCAGGCCTGCGTCGACGCGGTCTACCGGTCTCCGGATCCGGGCAAAGCCGCCCTCATCGAGCGAATCGAGTCCCGGAACGGCATCCACACGGTGGAGGCCGCGGAAGCCCTGGGACTGGGCAGCCGGAGCTATGCCCTCGTTGCAATCTAAGAAGGGAGAGAACCGCAATGAAATACCGGACCTTGGGCCGAACCGGCCTTTCCGTCAGTGAAATCGGGATGGGCTGTGAGGGATTGGTCCATCAGCCATATGAAACCGTGAAAGCTTTTGTGGACCGGATGCAGGCCGGCGGCGTCAACTGCATCGATTTGTATGCGCCGAATCCCGAATTTCGTTCCAACTTGGGACGGGCCCTGGAGGGGCGGCGGGACCGGTTCATTCTCCAGGCCCACCTGTGCACCGTTTGGAAGGACGGCCAGTACCAGCGCACCCGAGACCTGCAGGAGGTCAAGCTGGGATTTCAGGACCAGCTGGAGCGATTGAAAACCGACCATGTGGAAATCGGCATGATCCACTATGTGGATTCTCTGACGGACTGGGAGCAAATTCGTACAGGTCCCGTCATGGCCTATGCTCTGGAGCTGAAAGAAGCAGGTATCATCGGCTCCATCGGCCTTTCCAGCCACAATCCGGCTGCCGCACTGGCCGCCATACAGAGCGGACTGGTAGACGTCCTGATGTTCAGCGTAAACCCCTGCTATGACCTGCAACCGGCCGGGGAGGACGTGGAGGCTCTGTGGGACGAGAAGAATTATGAAAAGCAGCTGATCAATATGGACCCCGACCGGCAACGGCTGTATGAAACCTGCCAACGTCTGGGGGTGGGAATTACCGTTATGAAGGCCTTTGGCGGCGGCGACCTGCTGCACGCCGATCTCTCCCCGGCTTGCGTCGCCTTGACGCCCCATCAATGCATTCACTATGCGCTGACCCGTCCCGCCGTGGCTTCCGTCCTGGCCGGAGCCAGAACGCTGGGGGAGTTGGAAAGCTGCCTGGCTTACGAGAGCGCCTCGGACGCAGAGCGAGATTACGCCGCCGCTTTTGCGGCCATGCCCAAGATCAGCTGGCAGGGGCACTGCATGTACTGCGGACACTGCGCCCCCTGCCCCGTGGGGATTGACGTCGCCACCGTGACCAAATTTTGGCGTCTGGCCACCGCACAGGGAGAAATTCCGGAGACCGTGCGGGAGCATTACGCCGCCCTGCCCCACACAGCCGGCGAATGCATCGCCTGCGGCGCCTGTGAAGCCCGCTGCCCCTTCGGCGTCCCCGTGCGGGAAAATATGAAGCAGGCGGCGGCACTCTTCGGGAAATAACCGCATACGCCGCCGTTGCACCAAACCTTACGCGGAGTCCCCGCCTCGGGACTCTCCTCTTCTAATACGGAAAAATCCCGCCTGAGGGCCGAAGCCCCCAGGCGGGATTTGCGTAAAAGAGGTAAAAACTCGATTCGGATTAGTCGGCGGCAGGCAGGATTGCCAGGCCGTTGATGTCCAAACCATTGCCCAGCTGATCCAGCATCTTGACATTGCCGGACATATCCATCTCATACAGGTTGTTGCCTGCATCTGTGACATAGAACAGACCGTTGTCGGAGCAGTAGTCCATCTCGCAGAAGGAGGTCACCGTATTGATATCGATATCCGTCGCCAGACGCTCATAGCTTCTCATGCCATCGTCGACCTGATACAGCATTCCGCCGTAGCCATTTCTGCCCAGGGCGTAAACTGCACCGTTGTCCTCCGCAACCGCATGCATGGAGGAGTAGTCGCCGGAGAAGCTCAGCGGAACTCCTGCGTTTGCTCCTGTGGGCTGCATGGTAGGCACATAGTACTGGAAGAGGTAGTAGCCGCAAACCACGTACAGCAGCTGTTCTTCAGCGTCATACGCAATGTCAGAGGTGCCGTCGGTGTATACCGAGATCATCCCAAGGATCTGACTGCTACCCAGTGTCAAATCATAACGCATCAGGACAGGGTGGAAATAGTCCGGATCGTTATCCACTAAGTAATAGACATGTCCGTTCGCCTCGTCCACATCCAGGCCAACCACGGTTCCGCCCACATTCAGCTTGTCGAAGGAAGCAACCACCTCATAGCCGGCAGACGGCATTTCGGGATCAAACTTCACCAAGCCTTCCGTAGTGGAGATGGTGTAGGCCACAGCGCCGGAGGTCGTTTCCACCACAGAAACCGAGCAGGTGGTAGTCCGGCCTTCACAGGTGGCGGTAATCACTGCATCGCCTGCTGCAACGCCGGTCACCAGACCGTTGGCATCTACGGTAGCAACCGCAGGATCGGAGGAAGTCCAGGTCACCTGAGCGCTGGAGCTAGCGGGCTGCACCTGAGCCGTCAACTGCGTCGTGCCGTCGACGTACACCCGGGCAGCATTCTTGTTCATGATCACATTGGCCACAGGCATATCGCCGGGCAGTTCATCAGCTTCCGGAATCGCGCACAGCAGGCCGAGTGCGGCAGGCGCGACTTTACTTTCGCCCCGCAGACTCAGGGCAACCGAGCCCAGAGCCACACCTACAGGCTGCTCGCCCAGCTGCACCATGTACAGCTGAGAGCTGTGGATGTTGCCATAGGTGCAGTCAATTCCGTGCAGATACAGGCGGTCCGTGGTGTAATCATAGGTCATCTGAGAGAAGTAGTCGCCGTAATTGTCATCGAAAACCGTTACGCCGTCCAATTCCAACACAGAGGTGCAAGCGCCGGTAGTCGGATCCAGCCGGTAAAGGGTCGCAACCTCGCCGGAGGCATTGCTACCCGCACCGTACAGTACGCCGTTCTGGTCAATCGCCAGCGTTCTGACCGAAGCGTCCAGCTCAGCAACGTCCGTTGTCTCGCCGGTGGCCAAATCGATGCTGACCAGGGTTGCAGGGTAATCTACCCACTCATAGATATTGATGTCATATGCCGTGTACTGCTGCGTCACGCCATACATGGTGCCTGTGGTATAATCGAAGGCCATATCCACGATTTGCTGCCCGGCGTTACCCAGAACTTTGTAATCATTGACTTCTGTTGCATTGATCCGGTAGAAATTATTGTCGGCATCATACCCATAGTAATAGCCGTCGAAATATTCGCCGGAACGAATGCTGTACACATTGATCATGCTCTTGCCCGCCGTAGCCAAAGAGGGATTGGCATCGGTCAGTTCGATCCAGAAGTCATAGTATCCGGAAGCGCCGGGATCCGCCGCCAGGAAGGCCTGGAGCGTACCGCCGGAAGCCAATACGGTAATCTCAATGGTGTCGGTAAACTGGGTGCCGTCCCGGTCGGTGAGGGTGACGGTAATGGTCGTCGTACCGGCGGAGCGTGCTGTTACCACGCCAAAGTTGTCCACAGTGGCCACATCGGTGTTGGAGCTGGTCCAGGTCATCCGCTGAACCGTGGGCCGAGCCGGTTCGGTGGCCGTCCGCAGCATCAGGGAACCGCCGGCCACGATGGTAGCCGTCTCGCCGTTGGTCAGCCACATGTCCTCCACCGGAATGAACTTGGTCTCCGGTTCGTTCTCGGGAATGGTGAACATAACCGTCTGTTCCACGCCGGTTTTGCTGGCCACATCGCCGATGTCGATGATGTCGGCCTGCATCTCGCCCCAATCCGTCATACCCAGCGTCACCAGGTACAGGGGGTTGTTGCCCTGACCCATGCAGGGATTCCAGTAGATGTTGCCCGTGTTGTAGTCGTAGTGCATGGCAGCATAGTACCAGTACTCCATGCCGGCGGAGCCGACCTTATCGCAGAGCAGGGTCTCCGGATCCACGATGAAGAGATTGCCGTTCATGCTGGCGCAGAGAATGGTGGTCTCGTCGCCCTGGCAGATTACGGTCATAGCCGGCATCACATTATCGCCGGACTGAGGATTGTCAACCTCATCGAACTGGAACTCGCCCAAGGTATCAATGGAGCCGGTCTCCAGATCCACAATACACAGGCCGCCGTTGGTGAGGTCGACACCGTACATTCTGCCGGTGTTGTAGTCGAAGCCCAGGCTGCCCACTTCAATGCCTTCGGAGTAGCCGATCAGCTCGGGCGCGCCGATGACCGTATCCGTGGAAGCGTCCACCTTGGACTTGTACACGAAGCAGCCGGTATGGGTGGAATTCTCAACAGACCAGGACAGCTGGCAAACCGTATACACATAGCCGTTCCAGTAGGCGCCGCCCTGCCATGCGGCCGTGCTGGTCACGCCGTCGGGGGCCGTGACCTCAGACTTTGTCAGCTGCGTCACGTCATAGGGGGCCAGGTCGCTGTAGGTGACCCACTTATACTCGTTACTCTGGTTGACATCATCGGAAATGATGTAGCTGTAAATCTTATCCTGAGAGGGAACAACCGTGACCTTGCAGGTGGAAGTGCGCTCTTGCACACCGCCGGCATAAGGATCGTTAACCGTAGCTGTGGCCGAGATTGTCGCCTCACCGGCGCCAACAGCTCTGACATAGCCGGTCGCAGAAACCGTCACCACATTCTCGTCACTGCTGGTCCAGGTCACTTCGTTCTGCTTGGCATTCCAAGGCGTCCAGGTCAGGTTGATCCGCTTCCCTTGCCCAATGACCATGGTCGTCTCATAGGAATCCAGAGTGAAGGTTTCCGGCTCCACCTCGCCGTACGTAAATACGTCGGAGGTCTTGTCCGTGGGCACAAACAACGCAGTCGCGCCGCTGACACCTTGGCTATCCATGTACTCTACATCACCGGTCTTCGGATCAATCCGGTAGACTCTGGAGACGTAATTGCTGCTGGTGGCACCGTCAATCTTGCAGTTGGCATACCAGTAAATGCAATTCGCCTCATAATCGTAGCACATAGACTGAACCACGTTAGGGCCAATGCCGCTGGTCTGGGCATAGAAGTCATCCAGGGAGAACAGCTTAGTACACTGTCCGGTCTTCTTATCCACCGAATAGAAGTTGCAGTCGGTGGTAATGCCGTAGAGATTGCCGTCGTTGTCACAAGCCAGCGTCAGCATCTCCGCATCGGGATTCAGACCGCTCAGGGGGAACAGCTCCGTGATGCTCAGCTGCTGGTTGTACATGTTACTGGTAATCACATACAGGCAATTGGCGCCTGTGTCTGCACCGGAGGGATCGGTTTGGCCGGAATAGGTCCAGCCCACAGCGTAAAGGGTGTTCTTTGCCTCGGTATAAATGTTCTTATCCTGGAACAGCTGGCTCATCTCACCGCTGCGCTCAGTGTAATCCATGGCCATATCATACAAGGCGATAAAACCGGGATCACCCTTAGTGCCGGTCGCCGGCGTAACCTGCTGCGAACCCCAATAACTCCCGTAAGGCGTCAACAGCATTAGAGCGCCGTCATTCCGCTCGGCCAGCACCCGTCCGTTAATGTATTCGCCGGAGTAGTAGCTGTCATCGTTGGCATAGGCTTCATTTCTGGGGTCGGACAGATCGGTCTTGTTCACGCTGAACCAGCCCCGATCCACAACCGAAGAAATACCACTCTGCTCAAAGCCGTACAGACGGCCCGGCTCCAGAGCCTTCAGACTGGGGTTGGCCACTTCGCCGGTGAGCTCCAGGGCCAGATCCAAGGAGGTCTCGTTGCAGGCGTAGTCGCATACCAGAATGGTGAAGTCTGCGCCGTAGCCGGTGATGTCGAAGTCCATCTGGAGCTCTTCGCCCGGCTGATTATCGACGGCATATTTTCCCATGATAGTGCCGTTGGCATCCATGAAGATCACAGCGGCAATGTACCGGTTGTCCTTCAGGGTCAAGGGCAGAATCACATGCCCGTCTTCTTCCCGAACATACAGGTCTTCCTGCAGGGTGTCCTGATTGACGATTTCAGGCTTGAGGCTGTCGAGGGTGACATCGAAGGTATAGACGTCGTCCACGATGTCGTCGCCGTCATCCACGTAGGCTTCAATCTTGTAGGTCACGGACGTGCCGTCCGGCAGCGCCTCGCCGTCGGTGTCGTAGCCCTTCCACACATACTCTTCGTCCGCGTTGGCGTTGTAAATGTAGTAAGGAACGATCATGCCGTAGCTGGAGCTATAGTAAGACTTTGTTGCATCTTCATCAATGATGGAGAAGTATTCCTTTTCCGGATTGTTCTTATCCGTTACGGTGTAACGCAGCTGCTTGGCATTCCGGAGCAGGCCGAAGTCCAGCTCAGCCAGAGGATTGGCATAGGAGATGGCATTGTACTCGTCGCCGGAAGCCCCGTTGACAATGTAGGGGTTGGCGCCAATCATAATGTTGTTATTGGTCCAGATAGAGACACCGTAAAGGCTGGGCTCTTCCGGATCATCATCGAACACCGGAGCATCGGACCAGTCGCCGTAGAAGCCCATAAACGGCATGGACAGATCCACGTCTTCTTCATCGGCATTGCGGAGATAGAGGAAGCCCTCTACAAACATGCCGTTCTCGAAGCTCTCGTTCAGATAATCCTTGTCTTCCTGAGACAGGGTGATCTGCGCCGTCAGGCTCACCGTCTCACCGGCGGGAACCGTGATCTCGGTCACAGCCTGGTTACCGCTGGCGGAAACCTTAGCCAGCAGATCCACGTCGACTTCCATCTCCGCGCAGTAAGCCAAAATGACATCCACATCGGAGCGGTCGGTCTGGCCGTCGCCGTTTACGTCGGTATAGGCATCATGTACATTGTCCGTACCCAGAGTCTCCACCCCGGCAACATGCCGCAGGAGAACCCGAGCATCGGCGGTGGTGATGGCGCCGTCGTCATTGAAGTCATACTTCAAAACATCGGTGGACACATTGGTAAAGATCTTGGCGTCTGCATTCAGCGCATAAGGCGCATTTTCAATGAATTCGCCGCCGTAAACCGATTCGGTCAGGGTCGAAACATCGAAGGTATAGGTCTTATCCGCATCCTCGGAGAAGTTGGTGACCTCGAAGGAGAACTCGTACACGCCGTTACGCTCCGGATCATCGCCGAACTCGCCCTTCGGCCGGTTCTCATAGGTATCGGCGCTGGTGAGGTAGGCTTCCGTGGAAGTGGCCTTCACCAGGTTGACCAAGCCGGCGCCCTGGTTTCTGGGAGAGTACTCTTCCGTGTCGCTGTACATCACGGGATCGGCCGTGCTGAGCATAATGTTGGTTGCCACCCGGCGCAGCACATCTTCCTGGAACTCGGGATTGTTCGCCCGCAGGTACTGCATCAGGACGGCCATGGCGCCGGTAATCTGGGGAGTTGCCATGGAGGTACCGCTCATGAGACCGTAACCGGAGGTGTTGTCCCGGGTGGAGTTGATGTTGCCGCCCACACCGGTGATTTCCGGCTTCAGCTTCAGATCCGGGGTGCAGCCCCAGGAGGAGAAATCGCTCATCACCTTGTCGGAAACAAACTCTTCGCTGGAACCGCTGACCACCAGCACCTTCTCCTCGGCCTCCGCCATCAGCTTGCCGTCGGCTTTGCTGATACCAACAGTGGGGATGCTGCCGGCGGTGTCGGTGATGCTCATGTTCATCATGCCTGCTACATTGTTATATACAATACAGGCAACCGCGCCTGCGGCCTGGGCATTGGCCTGCTTAACGGTGAAGTTCACCTCGCCGCCACGCTCCACGACGGCCACCTTACCGGTCAGATCCAGGCCCTCGAAGTCGGCGGCCTCGCCGTAGCCTTCGATCATCACATACTCCAGTTCCTGTCCGGCAAGCCGGATCAGCTGGGTGTTGACACCGGTATCGCTGTATCCGATCTTGGTGTCGCCCACAGTGAAATACAGCATGGCAGTTTTGTCATTGTTTACAGAGGCCACGGAAAGGGCCTGGAACAGGGTGCTGGGGGTACCGACCAAGCCGATATCCGGATTGCTGGTCTTGGACATGTTCCAACCCAGCAGGTTGTTCAGGGCGTTATTAGTGTCGTTGCCTGCGGCAATCAACATCTCCATATCCGTCTTGGTGAAGGCGTCCAGAACCTCGGCCATCGCCTCGGTGCCGGTGGTAAAGCCGGCGGCGCTACCCAGAGACAGGTTCACGGCGTCCACATCCAGCCGGACGCAGTCTTCCATCGCAGCCAAGATGGTGTCCCAGTTGGCGCCCCGGCTGCCAAAGACCTGCATCACGATCAGCTGGGCCTCAGGGGCGACGCCCACCACATCGGTGGTGTCCAGCTTGTTCGCAGCCGTGATACCGGCCACGTGGGTGCCGTGGTCGCTGCCAGCCGTGGCGTGAGAGACGTCCAGGCTTCGGGTCTCGTAGTTAAAGGCATAGGGGATCTTGGTGCTGTAATATACATTGGCCGGGCGAATTCCCGAGCTGCTGGCATTCAGGCTGGGCCAAACTTCCTCTATGTCTTCTACGGTCATAGAGCTTTCAGTCAGCTGATCCTCACTGAGGGCAGCAAAGCTGGGATGGCCCAGTACAATGCCGGTGTCCAGAATGGCCACCTTCATGCCCTTGCCGGTGTAGCCGGTGCTGTTGAGCACGTCGGAGCCAATCATCTGGGTGGCATTGTCCGTCATGGGCTGAAGCAGGTCGTCCGATCCATCCGATACAGCCGTATCTTCCGGCACCTGGAACGTGGGAGCTACGTACACGCGCTTCACGCCGGGCATGGCGGCAATGGTATCCATGTTGCCGTATTCCGTCTTCACGGACAGACCGGTGGTGGCAATCGTATAAGTATAGCCCAGCTCAAAGGAATCGCTGCCGCCGAAGCGGCTGGACAGCCGGGACTTCATGGCATCCAGAGCAGACATCTGCCGGCTCTCGTAAGAGGCCACCGCAGCGGTATTGGCCGCGATGTCGTCGGTGGAGAAGCCCGCAGCCAGCAGGGAGTTGTTCTCCAGCTCGACAATCAGATGTACCACATCGGTATCCGCATAGCTCTCAACGGCTTCAGACTGGGAGAAGGGAGCGGAGTCATTGTCAACGTACTTACCCTCGCCCTCCGCCAGAGTGACCGGAGTCGCCGTATTCTCGTTCGTTTCTTCTGTTTCTTCCGATACGGCCGTGTCAGTGATGAGCGATACGGGACCGCTCTCTTGGCTCACCTCGGGAACCACAGTGGGGTCCACGAAGCCGCTGCCTGCAGCGGCAGCCATGGGCACGCCGGTCAAAAGCAGAGCCAATACCAAAACAAACGACAGGAATCTTTTTTTCATGTAATTCATACCTGCCTTTCTTACGCCAGATTCACGGTTTCAAACCGCTCAATCACAGTTGCGATCTGGCCGCGGTTGGAAGTAGCCTTCGGTTCCAGCTTTTCGTCGCCTACACCGATGATCAGCTCCGTCGCCACTGCCCAGGTCATCGCCTCTTTTGCAAAGTTGCTGACCTTACCTGCGTCAACGAAATCCTCCAGGCTGCCCTGGTTGGTGGTGTCCACGCCCTTGAAGCCGGCATAGCGGTACAGGAAGGTCACCAGCTGTTCCCGAGTCACCAGCTTGTTGGGCGCAAACAGAGTTTCCGTCATGCCCTTGGCAATCTCATTCTGGCTGGCCCACAGAATGGCGTCGTAGTAGTACCGGCCCTCGCTCACATCGGCAAAGGGCATATCGCCCGTCACCTCAGGAGAACCCGCCATCCGGTACAGAACCGTCACGACCATCGCCCGGTTGGTCTTGCTCTCCGGAGCAAACCGGGTGTCGCCGACACCGATCATATAGCCCTTGTTTACCACATAATCCACACCGTCATGGTAGTACCGGCTGGTGTCTACATCTGTAAACTGTTCGGAGGGGCAGCTTACCTGAACCGCTGTGCTGGCATCCAGAGTGTAATCCTCTGCGCCGGTGACGTAGCTGTCCTGGGGAAGCACCGCTACTGTGCCGTCTTCTTCTTCCAAAGCTTCAAAGGTCAAAGTAAACACAGTCCCGGCCTTTGCGGCCTCCACACCGGCAAACGCCAGAATTACGGTATCTTCCTTCTCTGCGTTCACCTGAAGGCTCACGTTCTCATCCTCGGACCAGGCTGCCCCCACCTGTGCCTCAAGGAAACGAAGGGAGGTACCGGAATAACTGACCGTCAGCTTTCCGTCTGCTACCACCCCGTCAACTGCTGTGTCAACCTGAATGGTAACTTTGCCGCCTTTTACCACGTCTTCCGACTGGCTCAAGGACAGCAATGACTTCTCTTCCGCAGCAAAACCGGTCAGGCTCAGGGAGAACACCAAGAGCGCAGCCAGCAGCAAGGACAGAAGCCGCTTTGCATTGTTCCTCATTTTCACTGTTTCCTCCTTATGATATGAGATAAAAATGGTGCATCCGGAACCGGAGCACGATCACACTGCACAGCCGGCGGCGGGCAAGGTTCACGCCAAGCTCTGCAGTTTGACCCGAAATCACTACATCCACCGGCGCCGAACAGGCCGCGCCGGGGACCGGGAATATGCCTGGAAATTTTTGCTGCCATTATGGCAGTGACTGGACTTATATTCCTGCGATTTTTGCAGGTTAACTCTGGGTATACAATAGCATGGGTCCTTCAAAAAAGCAAGTCCCTTTTTGCATTTTATTCTTGGAAATTGTCACAGCAGAAGCGGGGCAATTGGGTACTGCGTCTCCCGTGGTCAAATGACCGTCCGTCGTCCAGTTTCCCTGCCAAAAAAACGAAAACCGTGGAAGCCGCAACGGCAAATGCGCCGCGCGCTTCCACGGTCTCTTCCCCAAAGCCTGCTCCCAGAGAGAACTCTGCCCCCTACCGGCCGCCTCCCACGTACTCAATCACCCATTGAAATATTTGTTCCAGCGTGTCGAAACGGGTGCTGTAGTTCACCCGCTCGCCCTCGCTCCGGGTTTCCAGATAGCCCAGTTGAAACAGGCCGTACAGATTTTTGGAAATGGTCCCGGAATTGACGTTCATTTCTGCTGCCAGTTTGGCGGCGGAGCAGGGCTGCTGGGCACACCGGCGGAGAATCTCCAGCTTGTCCTTGCCACCCAAAGCCCGAAGCATGCTGCCCAATCCCTCGGAATCCGGCCGCTTTTTCTTCTTCACAGCAAAGCGGAAGCTGATGCCGGCTCCAATATAGGCAATCCGCACCATGTGGTCTGCATCCGGCATCTCCAGCCATTCGGACCAGGTCCCAAAGTGGTTGAAATTCCACAGCCCCAGCCAGATATCGTAATGCTGGCTCCGGGCAAGAAGGGGAAAGGTCGTGTTGAACATCTCATTTTGGAAATCATCCGGCGTGTGGGTCTGGAAATACCGGCACCAAGCATCCAGAGCCGCCTCGTTCATGGCATTGAGCGCCGTCATCTCCTTTTTCAGCCTCTCCGCCACCGGCCGGATCAGCTCCGTCAGCTCCCGCAGGTGCGGCTCGTACTCCGTCAACACCCGCAAAATGCTCCACCTCTCCTCTGCACTGCAGGGAAGCCGCTCCAACTGAACCATAAGAGGCTCCCGCTTTTCCTGCTCCTCCCATATGTCCATGACCAAGCCCATCGCATTCAAATCATTAATTTTAAATCCGATTTCCTGCATATGGGCATATTCTCTCTCCAGCCGCCCGGCAAATTCCTCTACATCGCTGCAGTCCAAAGGCACGGTTACCAGCATAATCTGGGCCAGACAGCAGCTATTTTTAAAGCTCGGAAGCTGCATCGCTTTAAAATAGTACCGAAGTCTAGCATCGCCTCGATCCAGCCCGGCTGTCACAACAGACAAAACCCGATTCAGCTCCCGGACACGCCGCAGAATTCGCGCCTCGTCCTCATCATCCTCCTTGACACGCTTATAATAATTGCGGGAGATGCGGGAATACTCCTCTTCATAGGAGATCTGGTTGACAAAAAAATAGAGAAGGTACACTGCCTCAGCAAAATAGCACGGCTCGCGAAACACCCTCACATCCACTTCACCTCTTTTTTATTGCATTATAGTATAGCAACGCGTCCCTTGTCAACTCCTGAATTCTGTAATATGTGCAGAAAAATTTCATTTTTTCCCGCCTTTTCCAGCACTTGGTGACGGGGCGCCGTTTCCGGAGGCAACACCAGACTTCTGGGGCGCGCCTGCCAATTTGGCCGCCGGAATACCCTTGACAAAGGCGGCGTCTTATGGTATTTATATGTTAGTTTCAACTAACTGTAGGACACCTCTTCCGGTCCTTGCTGCCGGTTCGGCCCCTGCAGTTCGTTTCGGCTCACAACAGGCGGATACACACGCCGAATTTGCAGAAACTAGTCGAAACCACCTTACGCAATTCGGAGGTTGCTATGATGCTGGAACAAAGCCTGATCACCCACAGCGCCCCCACTTTGGCCGGTCTGAAAACAGGCAGCTTATTTTGCTTTTCTTACTCTTCCGGAGCGGAATTGGAAGCCCAGCTGTCCCGCTGCCGCCTGGCCCTACAGGACAAGGGCGTGCGCATTCGCATTCTGCGCCGGACCCCGGACCGGGCGCTTTTGTATGTCTACCGACCGGCAAAGCTGGCTCAGGACCTGCAAAAACCCGGCGTGCCGGAGTTTCTAGCCCAAATGGGGTATCCCTCGTTAAATCCCGAGCAGGCGCTGGGCCGGTTGGCGCAAAAAACCGCCCGGCAAAGCTGCCCCCATGAGGTCGGCCTGTTTCTCGGCTATCCATTGGCCGATGTGGTGGGATTCATTGAAAACGAAGGGAAAAACTGCAAATGCGCCGGCTGTTGGAAGGTATACGGGAACGAAGCGGCCGCCCGGCGGCGATTTGCACAGTTCAAAGCGTGCCGGTACATCTATGCCTATCAGTTTCAAAACGGCCGCACTCTGTCTCAGCTCACCGTACCCGGTCCCGCTCCGTCCTGAGTCGGCCCGGAAGAAACAAACAGAATCGGAGACGAAACACGTCCTTTGCCGGGACCGCCGTAAAGTCCGACTTTGCGGCGGCCCCGGCAAATGGATTACCCTCCGTGACCGGAAACATGCCGTTTGATTGCCGCGAAGGACTCTGCGCTGATGACGTGTTCGATCCGGCAGGCATCTTCCACCGCCACATCCGGATCAACCCCCAGCTTGGTCAACCAGCGGGAGAGAAAAACATGCCGTTCGTACATTCGCTCGGCAATTTCCTGCCCCTTGGGGCACAAGGTGATAAAGCCGTCGGCATCCATTTCCACATATCCGTTTTCCCGCAAATTTTTCATCGCCACGCTGACGCTGGGCTTTGAGAAGGACAGCTCGTTTACAATGTCAATAGACCGTACTGCGCCATTGCGCTGATGCAACATATAAATGGTTTCCAAATAATTTTCCGCCGATTCCTGGATCTTCATGGCTGGACGCGCTCCTTTCCGGCTCAGATGGATTTCTTTTTATTCTATCATACTTTTCCAAAAATTTGCAATCCCTTCCCTGTGAAAATTTGGGAGTCCTTGCGCAGGCTGCACAGTGGCATTTTGACCTTCTCCCTTCTCCCAGGACGTAAGTCCATACACCGGAACTTCCGTCAAATCTGAGAAGTCATGTGCGAAATTCATTGAAGACTGCCGCTGTGTGTGGTATGATAAGGGAAATGCCGCCTGACAAGCAGGAGAAAGGATGCCGGAAATGCTGGAGCTACTTTTGGTCGAAGACGATCCCGCCATCGTATCCACCCTGTCTGATTTTTTACAACAGGAAGGGTTTTCCATCACAGCTGCATCCGGACAACGGCAGGCAACCGCCCTGCTGGAGACCCGGCGTTTTCATCTGGCTCTGCTGGACGTCACTCTGAGAGACGGAAGCGGCTTTGCCCTATGCACCGCAATCAAAGCCCAATACCGGATCCCCGTTATTTTTCTCACCGCGCTGGCGGATGAAAACAGCACCGTCACCGGTTTGGAGCTGGGGGGAGACGACTACATTGCAAAGCCTTTTCGTCCCCGGGAGCTGGTCAGCCGGATTCGCAGCGTGCTTCGCCGGTCCGGTTCCGGTACGGCTCCCCTGCATCTGGGCCCCATCCAGGTCGATCCCGTCCGGGGCGTCGCCACCAAAGACGGCGCAGACCTCCTCTTATCCCCTCTGGAATACCGGCTGTTGCTGCTGTTCCTGAGCAATCCCGGCGTGGTACTCAGCCGGAGCCGGATTCTGGATGAAATCTGGGACTTGGCTGGAGATTATGTAACGGATAACACCTTGACCGTTTATATCAAGCGCCTCCGGGACAAAATCGAACCCGATCCCCAAAATCCCACCCTCATCTGAACCATCCGGGGGCTGGGGTACAAGGCGGAGGGTGCTCTATGAAATTCCTCGCCGATCGGGAAACCCGCAGGCAGCTTCTCACCCTGCTGGTTCTGGCCGCTGCAGGCGGATGGCTGGGTTTTTCCCTGTCCTGGCAGGCCGGATGCCTCGTCCTCGCGCTGTGCTGCCTGTTTTCTCTGATGACGCTCCGGTGCACCTGGCGGCGGTACCGCTCCACGGAGGCTCTGTGCGCCGACCTGGACCGGCTGCTGCACGGAGACTCCTCTGTCTGCCTGGACGCCTATACCGAAGGCGCCTGGTCTCTTTTGCACAGTCAGCTCACCAAGCTGCTCATTCGGCTTCAGGAACAGGCCAGCCGTTCAGAGCAGGATAAGAAAAAGCTCGCTGCCTTTCTGGCCGATATCTCCCATCAAATCCGAACGCCCCTGACCGCCTTGAATCTTCTGGGGACACAGCTGGCCGATCCATCGCTTCCGGCAGAGAAGCGGCAAGGGACAGGCCGGGAGCTGCAGCGGCAGCTGGAACGTCTGGATTGGCTGGTGGACGCCTTGCTGCGCATGTCCCGGCTGGACGCCGGCATTGTGGAGCTTCACCGGGAGCCTCTGGATTTGCGCCGTTTAACCCAACAGGCGGCGGCGCCCTTGGCCGTTGCCATGGAGTTGTGCGGTCAGTCCTTTCAAATCCTAGGGCAGGCCAGGTTCTCGGGAGACGCCGCCTGGACCGTCGAGGCTTTGGGAAATGTCCTGAAAAACTGTGTAGAACACACACCGGCAGGCGGTTCCATCACCGCCCAGCTGACGGAAAACCCCATATACAGCCAGATTCTGATATCCGACACCGGGCCCGGCATGGACCGGGAAGACCTGCCCCACCTGTTTGAGCGCTTCTACCGGGGAAAGCATGCCACCGCCCAAAGCGTCGGCATCGGCCTGTCCCTGGCCCGCATGATCATCACAGCCCAGAACGGCACAATTCAGGCGTCCAACCGGCGGGAAGGCGGCGCCCAATTTACCATTCGGTTCTATAAAAGCGTGGTATAATTCACCCCGGTACGGGAAGGAGACACCTTGATGTTTCGGATTTTTTTGGTAGAAGACGACCCGGAAATTGCAGGCGCGTTGGAGCGCCAGCTCACCGCCTGGAACTACCAGGTGGGGCTGGTTCAAAACTTTCAGGACGTTCTCTCCGACTTTCGCGCCTTTCAACCCCATTTGGTCCTCCTGGATATCAGTTTGCCCTACCGCAACGGGTATCATTGGTGCGAAGAAATTCGAAAAATTTCCAAGGTCCCCATCCTCTTTCTCTCTTCCACTGCAGACAACTTAAATATCATCATGGCCGTCAATCTGGGCGGCGATGATTTTCTGCCCAAGCCCTTTGATTTGAACATCCTTTTGGTCAAGGTCCAGGCACTGCTGCGGCGGGCTTATGATTTCGGCACCCCGGAAGCCACGCTGGAGCACCAGGGAGCCGTTCTGGACCCGGCGGCCGCCGTCCTGGTGTATGAGGGCCGCAGGCTGCCCCTGACCAAAAACGAATGCCGGATCTTGCAGACGCTGTTGGAGCAAAAGGGGAAGGTCGTCGGACGAGACGCCCTGATGGAACGACTGTGGGAGACCGACTCTTATGTAGATGAAAACGCCTTGACCGTCAATGTTGCCCGGCTTCGCCGGAAACTGGAAGGAGCGGGCCTTCCCGGCTTCATTACCACCAAAAAAGGCATGGGCTACCTGATTGACAGCTAGGAGGCGCAGGATGGAACACATGAAAGCCTATTTACGGGACCGGAGCCGCAGTCTGTTGCTGCAGCTGTCCAGCTTTGCCATCCTGCTTCTGGTGCTGCTTTTATACCGGCTGCCGGTGGAAGCCGTGGCTTACGCCGCCGCCATCTGTGCCGTCATTGATGCAGGAGCCGGACTCTGGGATTTTCTTCGCTGGAGCCGCCGGCACCACCGGCTGCAAAATCTGGAGCAGGAGGTTTTAAACACGCTGGACAATTTGCCTCCCCCCGCCTCCTGCCTGGAAGCGGATTATCAGGCGCTGATTCGCAACCTGTTTCAGGCAAAATCCTCTCAGGCGGCGGAGCAGTCCCGGCGCTTTCAGAATATGACGGATTATTATACCCTCTGGGCCCATCAAATCAAAACGCCCATCGCCGCCATGGATTTGATCCTCCAAACCCAGCGCCAGCCGGAAAGCAGCAGCCTGCGGCACGAGCTGTTTCAAATTCAGCAGTACGTGGAAATGGTTCTGTGCTATCTGCGCTTAGACAGCGATACCACAGACTTCGTCATCCGCACCTACGATTTGGACGGCATTCTCCGGGCGGCAATCCGGGAATTCGCCTCCTCCTTCATCCGAAAGCAGCTGCAGCTCCGTTACACCCCCGTTTCCTGTCAGGTCCTCACCGATGAAAAATGGTTGTTATTTGTTCTGGAACAAATTCTGTCCAACGCCGTGAAGTATACCCCCCGAGGCAGCGTGACCATTCGCCTGGAGGAGCCGCAGACTCTGGTCATCGAAGACACCGGGCTGGGAATTGCACCGGAGGATCTGCCCAGAATTTTCGACCGGGGCTACACCGGTCAAATGGGCCGGACCCATCAGCAGGCCACCGGCATCGGCTTGTATCTCTGCCGCCGGATCCTGAATCAACTGGGGCATTCCATTTCCGTCCAATCCACCCCCGGCGCAGGAACTGCCGTCCGCATTTACCTGCAGCGCCAAACCTATCTGATGGAGTAACCTGCACCGCTTGTTTCATCCCTGCAGGCAAACACAAAGGAGAAAAGCATATGACCATTACCCTAAAAGCCGGCGCTTCCCAAGCGCAAATCCAACGGCTCAACCGCTGGCTGCAAGACCAGGGCGGAAATCCCCGCATTTGTGTTCACGAGGGCCGCACCGTCCTGGAGCTGACGGAAACCACGGGCCGGGTAGACCCCAGCCTGCTGGCGGATTTGGAATTTGTGCAGTCTGTGGAGCAAGCGACGGAGCGACGCAACCGGTACCGTCGAGACACCCATCCCCAGGATGTGGTCATCACCCTGGAACCGTCGGGCGTTCAAATTGGCGGCGGCCATTTCTGCCTGATTGCCGGACCCTGTTCCGTAGAAACACACGAGCAGATGCTCCGCACCGCCCGGGCGGTTCAAGATGCCGGCGCCCACATACTCCGGGGCGGCGCATTTAAGCCCAGAACCTCTCCCTACGATTTTCAGGGTCTGGGCGCTGCCGGAATGGAAATCCTGATGGAGGCCAAGCAGGCAACGGGGCTTCCCATTGTCACCGAAATCACAAATGTGAGGCAAATCCCCCTGTTTGCAGATGTCGACATCATCCAAATCGGCGCGAGAAATATGCAGAATTTTGATCTCCTGAAGGAAGTAGGTAAGCTACAAAAGCCTATTTTGCTGAAGCGGGGCTTCTGCGCCACCATTCGGGAGTGGCTTTTGAGCGCCGAATACATCCTGTCCGAAGGAAACGAGCGTGTCATCCTCTGTGAGCGGGGCATCCGCACCTTTGAAACCGACACCCGAAATACCTTGGATCTGTCCGCCGTTCCGATCTTAAAGCATTTCAGTCCCCTGCCCGTCATCGTCGATCCCAGCCATGCCACCGGGCGGGCGGAATTGGTAGAGCCCATGGCTCTGGCCGCTACGGCGGCCGGGGCCGACGGCGTGATGATCGAAGTCCACCACGATCCCGCCTGCGCCTTGTGCGACGGCGCCCAATCCCTGACGCCGGAGCAATTTGCCCGGGTTGCGAAACGAATTCAAAACGTCCGTAAAGCCTTGGAGCTCCCGGCGCAGGAAGATGACGAGCCCGACTGCCGCCGGCCATATTTCAGGTAAAATCCGTCCACCGGCGGGACGAAAAAAACATCCGGTAAATTTTGGGAGGTAACCCCAACATGAAATTGCTGATTCTCAACGGCCCCAACCTGAACCTCCTGGGCCGACGGGAGCCGGCGCTCTACGGCACAGCCACCTACGACGATTTGTTGCGCCGGATTGAGCAGACGGCTCTGGAGTTGGATTTGGAGGCTTGCGTCTACCAGTCCAATCATGAAGGTGATCTGGTCGACCAAGTTCAGGCCGCCTACGGGGTTTACGACGGAATCGTCTTGAATCCCGCCGCCTACACCCACACCAGCGTCGCCCTGCTGGACGCTTTACTGGCCGTCTCCATCCCCACGGTAGAAGTCCACCTCACCGACCTGTCCAAGCGGGAAGCTTTCCGGCAGATTTCCTACATCCGCCCCGCTTGTGTGGCGACCTTTACCGGGTTGGGCATCGAAGGATACCGAAAGGCCATGCAGTTCTTGCGGGATTACCTCCGCCGGAACTTGGGGGCCAAGTGAGATATCCTCCATACCGACCGCTCCATCCAGATTTCGGCATGTTTCCCGGTCCTACCGTAAAAAGGGTCCGTTGCAGATCGCGAATTCTGCAACGGACCCTGGGTTTTTCCAGGATATATGGGATCCCGGCTTAAATTTTGTAAGCTTGATCGATAAAAACGCGGGCGTTTTCTAAGCCGCAAAAGTGTTCTTGAAGTACCCTTGAAAATGCCAAAACCGGCATCTGCCCCATTTGGCCGGAGTTCCCCTCAAAAAGAAAGATCCTGCCCCAGGTTTTGGGGCGGAAACGGCATTTTTCCGGCGTAGAAATGGGGTTTTTGCCGCGCAAAACCCGTCGCAGGATTTCCCGGGAAACCCTTCAGGCTTTCGCTAGATTTTGCCGCAGGACGCGGTAGAATGGGAGTGTTAGGATTTCCGGAACCAAGGAGGGCGAAGCAATTGCAATGTGGAAAATTGAAGACGTACATGGAGACCGGCCGGGTGGTGTTTCTCCCGCTGCGGTCCATCCGGCCCAACCCGGCGCAGCCCAGGCGGGTATTCGAGCAGGCCGGACTCCAGGAGCTGGCCGCCAGCATCCTCCAGCACGGCATTCTACAGCCGTTGTCCGTGCGCCGGGTGGGGACAAGCTATGAGCTGATCGCCGGGGAGCGGCGGCTACGGGCAGCGAAAATTGCCGGATTGGAGGAGGTGCCGTGCTTGCTCATGAGTATGGATGAAAGCCAGTCCGGCGTGGCCGCCCTGGTGGAAAATCTTCAGCGCCGGGACCTGGATTTCATTGAGGAGGCCCAGGGCCTGTCCCGGTTGATGCAGCTGGGCGGCCTGTCCCAGGAGCAGGCGGCCATGAAGGTGGGAAAAAGTCAGTCCGCCGTAGCCAACAAGCTCCGGCTTCTGCGCCACAGTCCCCCGGTTCTGGAAGCCCTGCGCACAGCCGGGCTCACGGAACGCCATGCCAGAGCGCTGTTAAAGCTCCCCAAGGAGGAGGCAAAGCTGGAGGCCATCGCCGTCATTGTGGAGCGGGGCTATACCGTGGCCCGGACCGAGCGCTATGTGGAGGAGCTTTTGGCCCAGGATGCCCGGTCCCCCCGGCCGCCCAGGGCGCCGGATGTGCGGGGCTTTCTCAACAGCCTGACTCAAAGCCTGGCGCAAATCCAAAGCGCCGGAATTGCCGCCATCAGCCGGCAACAGGAGACGGACCGGGAAATTACCCTCACCATCACCATTCCCAAAGAGGTGGGCTAGTCCGCTCCGGCTGCTATGGGAGTAAGCGTCAAACCTACCACCGACTTGCGGAAGGCTCTCCAATATGAAACAATA